>PVBE011185098.1_pt1 | contig 23585 bp, 19 predicted proteins | sample 1631181 | NCBI WGS metagenome assembly PVBE01 (sample SAMN08397723, study PRJNA350692) | Marine metagenome, whole genome shotgun sequencing project. | isolation source: water | place: Pacific Ocean | collected 2012-04 | reverse complement strand
GATGAAGGCGATCGTCGATCCGGAGAACTGCATGGGTTGCGGCGTCTGCGTGCTCGTCTGCGAGCCGGAGAGTCTCGTCATGGAGCTTGTCCGGCCACCGGAACACATCCCCAGCCTCTCCGCCGAACGGCGCGTGGCCGCCAAGTCGGGCACCGGGACAGCCGGAGCCTGACCAGTCCAGGCGTCAACGGTGTCCGCTGCGGTGGCGCGCCGATTGGCGATGCTGATGCACCTGTGCCGATCGTCAGGCGGCATCCCGCTCGCAACGATGGTGGAGACCTCCGAGAACTGGCGTGGCAAGGACGCACCCGTTGTGCCGGCCCAAAACTCCGTCCGACACACTCTCTATCTGGTAGATGGCTGTCGATCGGAGTTTTGTGGTCCCACAGGTGATCAGCATGGCGTCGCGCCGTGGGGGTGCAAAACTCTGTCCGTGCCTACTACCAGATAGGGAAGTGGACGATCGGATCGCGATTCAGGTCGCAAGAACGGTCAGGATGGTGAGCCCGCAGGCGTGGGGGTGCAAAACTCCGTCCGAGCCTGCTACCAGATAGGGAAGCTGACGATCTGATCGTGGTTCAGGTCGCCGGAACGGCCACAATGGTGAGCCCGCAGGGCTTCGAATCATGACCGCCGCGCGCCGTCTACCAGATGGAGATGCCACACGATCCAATTTTCGTGCCCCACAGCCCCACGCCTGACACGCTAGACTCGCGCTGACCCGCCCAGTGGTTCCGACATCGGAGGGCGGGTTGGCGCTTGAGGCCCTCGGCGGCGGTGTTTGTCGGGGGCCTCGCGTTGTCTCCGACATCCAGCCCGCACCCGGACTTCGACGCACTGTGGCTCACAGAGCGTCATGGCGGGCGGCAGCGCGGAATCTGTGTCAGCCCACCGATATCTCTGTGATTAGGAGTCCCCGGCCAGGATCCGGGTAACCACCCACGCGTGCGATGTCTCCGCTGATGCTTAGACGCGTGCGAGCGCATCGATGTTCCCAGGCTGCCGTGCCGATCCGCAGAGCCACCCTGAAAGCCGCCGAGCTTCCGATGCTGAGGACATCCAGCAGCTGCTGGTGCAGTGCGACGCCGAGTTGCCCGTGGGCGCGCGAGACCGTGCGGTGGTGCTCACACTCTTGGACACAGGGGTCCGGTGCTCGGAGCTCGTCTCCCTCGATCTTGCGGATTGGGATCCCGAAGCGGGTCGCCTGCTCGTTCGCTCAGGGAAAGGCAACAAGCAGCGCGTCGTTCCGTTCGCGCGCCAGTGCGCCGAGGTGCTCTTGGCATATCTAGAACATCGGGGCGTTGAACCAGGGCCGCTCTTCCTCGCATCGAACGGGAGCCGACGTCTGCAGCCAGGTGTGCGAGTCAACACCGGAGGTCTGGGGCGTCTCCTGCACCGGCTCGGAGATCGCGCCGGCGTTTCCAAGGTCCACCCCCACAGATTCCGGCACACGTTCGCGACATGGGCGATCGAGCAGGACGCCCGGGAAATCGATGTCCAGCATCTCCTCGGACACTCCGGGCCGGAAATGGTGAGGCGCTACACCTCCAGCTATCGGTCGGAGCAAGCCGCCCAGCGGCACGTCAACTTTTCGCCCGCCGAACACGCGCTACGAGCGTTCGCGGACCCCTGATTCCTAGGCAGTTTTGATGAAGTTCTGATGAGGTGGGAGCTTTCAGCTCGCCACCTCTTCCTGATCTTCGATGGGCTTCCCAAGCAGAGGGCCGAGAGTTCGAACCTCTTCTCCCGCTCCATTCCACTCCTCCGCTCGATTCCCTGCTCCAGCGACGCCATCACTTCACATCATCACTAGAGATCGGCACCACCATGACGCGCCTCGTGGTCTAGACTGCGTCCGCTCACGCGACGGCAGCTGCGGCGAGCGAGTAGAGGAGCCAACGATGCCCGCATCGAACCTGATCACGACGCTCGACGAATTCGAGTCCGAATTTCGCAACGGACTGGGAAGCTGGCTGCCCCCCGCTCCCGCCAAAGAGGCTAGCCTGGACAACATCCGCCGCTTCGGCGACGGCGTGGGCGACTACAACCCGCTTTGGCGCGACCGCGAGCACGCCGCCCAGAGCCGCTTTGGCACGATCACGGCACCCCCCATCTTCATCTACGGGGCGAACCTCGGCATTCTCGCCGCGATCTTCGGCACGATCGAGGGCGGGCGGCTCTCATCCCAGCACTTCCCGATGAACTACGCGGGCGGCGAGATCGTTTTCCATCTCCCGATCTGGGAGGGCGACCAGATCACGGGGCAAGAACAGGTCGTCAACATCGCGCGCAAGCACAGCGAGCGCATCGGTCCCTTCTGCATCGCCACCTCCTTGACCACCTATCACAACCAGCGCAAGGAACTCGTCGCGACCAAGACCACGAACATGGCTCGCTACGTCAACCTCGGCGGCGGCCAGACAATGGAGTACGACCGCGAGTCTACGGAGCAGGCTCTCGATGCCCCCCCCGACCCCCTCGTCTGGGAACGCGAACGTCGCGGTGCGGAGACCCGCTATTGGGATGACGTCGTCGAGGGCGAGTCGATCCCCAAACTAGAGAAGGGCACCTACACCGTTACCGAGCTCTTCCTCTTCACCCATTGCGTCTGGGGCACCACCCGGTCGCCGCGTGCGGCTCTCGAGGAGGCAGAGTCCACCGACCTCGGGGGCGGCGGTCGGTTCGACGAAGAGCACGCGAAGAAGCGTCGCAACATGCCGGGCCAGTTCGACTGGGGCCCGCAGCGTGTCTGCTGGATGAGCCAGATCGCCACCGACTGGATGGGCGACGACGGCACCATCAAGCGGATGGACAGCAAGGTCCGGCACCCCAACATCGTGGGCGACACCAACACGCTCTTCGGCGAAGTCGCGAAGAAGTACGAGGAGGACGGCGAGCACCTAATCGACCTCGACGTCTGGGTCGAGAATCAGGCTGGGCTCTCATCGGCCCTCTCGCGTGTGACGGTCGCGTTGCCCAAACGATAGGGCGCCGGAAGCCGACGGACTGATCCTCAGGTGTCCACCGAGACCGACACGTTCAATCAGAACCCCCGCCAGAATCCGCTGGCCGTAATCCCCCGGCCAATGCAAGATCTCGGCCCAGTCCTTCACCCCCCAGGTAGTTTGCGCCTCGAAATACGCGGCTGGATCCCATGTTGCGTATGCGGCACGCCGGAATGAAATTTCTCCACGCCGCGGACGTCCACCTCGACAGTCCCCTCGCCGGCCTTCCCGACTATCCCGGCGCGCCCACCGACGCAATCCGCAATGCCACGCGCGAAGCGCTCCGCAACATGATCACCCTCGCCCTCGATCAAGCTGTCGACTTGGTCGTCATCGCCGGTGACCTGTACGACGGCGACTGGAAAAGCTACCGCACCGGCCTCGTCTTCCACGAGCAAATGCTCCGTCTCGAAGAAGCGGGCATACCAGTCTTCATCACGCTCGGCAACCACGATGCTGCCAGCGTCATCACCAAAAAACTTTCCCTGCCCGACAACGTCCACATCTTCCCCTCGCGCAAAGCCCAGACCCAGCAACTCTCCGCCGTCGACGTCGCCATCCACGGTCGCAGCTTCAGCTCGCGTGACGTCACCGAGGACCTCTCCGCGACCTACCCCGCGCCGGTCGTCGGCGCCTTTAATATCGGCCTGCTCCACACCGCCGTCGACGGACGCGAGGGCCACGACCTCTACGCCCCCTGTTCCGTCCCCGACCTCGTCGCCAAGGGCTACGACTACTGGGCGCTCGGGCACGTCCACCAGCGCGAACACCTGCACGACTCCCCACCCATCGTCTTCCCCGGCAATCTCCAAGGCCGCCACATCCGCGAAACCTCCCCCGACGGCAAAGGTTGCACCATCGTCGACGTCGACCAAGCCGGTCGCATCACCACCACGCACCACGCCGTCGACGTCGTCCGCTGGGAACACGTCCATACCGACGTCGCAAACGCCGCCGACGAAGCCGCCCTCTACCGCGCTATTGACTCCGCCATGACGGACGCCTATGAGCGCGCAGACGGCCGCGTCCTCGCCGCTCGTATCACCCTCTCCGGGTCCACCGCGCTCCATGGTCGCCTCATCGGAGACCCCGATCAGCTCCTCAACGAAATCCGCGCCCGCGGCGCCGACATCGGCGGCGGCCGCATCTGGATCGAAAAAGTCGTGCTCCAAACACAGCCCGCCGCCGACCCCGAATTCCTCCGCCAACGCCAAGATACCCTCGGCGACGTCGTCCGCGCCCTCGACGATCTCTCCGCCAGCCCCCAAGCGCGTGACGGCCTTCAAGAGGACCTCGCCGCCCTCTTCGGCAGCCTCACACCAGACGTCTACGACCGCTCCCCCGAACTCGCCCGCCTCCGCGCCGGCGAATCGCTTGATGACCTGCTCGAGCAGGCGAGTCAGCTCATCGTCAGCGCTCTCGCCGCGGGGGACGTCGCTCAATGAGAATTCGCTCGTTCTCCCCCCAACGTTACGGCCGCTTCACCGACTTCACGCTCAACTTCTCCGACGCGCCCGACTTCCACATCGTGCTCGGCCCCAACGAGGCCGGCAAATCGACCATCCTCCACGGCCTGCGCGACCTCCTCTACGGCATCGACGCCCGCTCCCCCTACAACTTCCTCCACGACTACGCCGACATGCGCCTCATCGCCGAGATTGACGACGGGCACGGCGAGACCCGCTGCTTCCAGCGCCGCAAGGGCAACAAGAACACCCTCCTCGACGCCGACGGCCGCCCCCTCCCCGACAGTGCCCTCGCCCAATTGCTCGGCCCGACCGACCGCGACTTCTTCGAGACCATGTTCGGCCTCGACCACGAAGGGTTGCGCTCCGGCGGAGACGCGCTCCTCCGCACCGACGGCGAGGCCGCCGACAGCCTCTTCGGCAGTGCCAGCGGCCTCGCTTCCATCCTCTCCGTCTCCAACGCTTTCGAACAGCATGCCGACGACCTCTTCACTGCCCGTCGCTCCAAGTCCAAGCCTTTCTACGCAGCACAGGACCGGCGCAAGGAAGCCCTCGCCGCCCTGCGTGATTCGACCGTCACCGCCGCCGACTGGGAATCTCTCGAGCGCGAGATCGCTGGCCTTGCCGAGCAACACGCCGCCCTGGAGGCGGAGATCAAGCAGCAACGCGCCATTCACGGGCGCGCCAACCGCGCCCTGCGCGTGCGCCCCATCATCACCAAGCTCCGCGAGAGCCGCCAACGCCTGCTCGACCTCGGCGATCTCCCCGACATCGACCTCGCATCAATCGACCTCGGCCGCGACGCCCTCAAACAGAAGACCGACGCGCAAGCCGACCGCCGCCGCATCGACGCCGACCGCGAGCGCCTCGAGCGGCAGATCGCGGAGCTCCACGTCTCCGACGCCCTCCTTGCTCTCCAAGACGACGTCGCCCGCCAGACCGACCTGCGCGGCCGCATCGTCGCCGCCCGCCAAGACACGCCCCGCCGCGAGCAAGCCATCGAAAGCGCCCAGTTGCGTATCACCACGCTCCTCGCCGACCTTGGCTTTTCCGTCGCCCCGAAGGACGCTGCCTCGGTGCTCCCGCCCAAGGCGATCCACGCCCAAATCCGAACCCTCATCACCAATGACGCGCAGCTCACCACCAGCGAGAAAGCGGCGCGCGGAGAAGCGCAGCGCACGGAACGAGCGCTGGATTCGACGCGCGCCGACCTCGCCGACCTCGCCGACCTCCCCGACATCGACGAGCTCGGACCCAACCTCGCAGCCGTTCTCACCAAGGGCGATCTCGAACAGCAACGCCTCGACGCCGGCGTCCTACACAGCGAAGCGGCGCGGGCCCTCGGCCTAGCCCTCGCCCAGCTACCGCTCTGGACCAGCGATGCCGCCGCGCTCAGCACCGTCCCCGTCCCCATTCCCGAAACGCTCACCCGATTCGAAGACGCTTTCGCCGAATCCACGCAGAACCTCGACCGCATCCGCGAGCAGTTAACAGCCGCGTTCAAGGAGTTGGCCGCCATTGAAGAGGAAGAGCAGGCGCTCGCAACTGCTGGCGACGTCCCCACCCGCGATGCCATTGCCGCCGCCCGTCAGCACCGCGACGCGGGCTGGACGCTTGTCCGCGGGAGCTACGTGAACCAACCGCCAACCGTCGACGCCGCCCAGATCGAATCGTTCGCCGCCGCGGATTCCCTTCCCGACGCCTTCGAGTCGGCCGTCGAAGCCGCGGATCACCTCGCCGACCGCAAAGAAGCCGAAGCCGCCCGCGTCGCTACTGCCGAAACGCTGCGCCGGCGCGGCGAGCACGCCAATCGCCAGCAGGACGAACACCAACGCGCGGAACAGCAAGCGCGGCAGGCGCGTGAACGCCTCGAAGCCGATTGGACTGGCACTTGGCAGCCCACCGGCATTTCACCCCTATCGCCCCGCGAGATGATCGGATGGAACACGCAGCGCGAGCGAGTGCTTACTCTCCTTCGCGACGAGCGCCGCGCCGCCACAGCATTGCAGCGCCTCGTCGACGATGTCCGCGCCGCCACCAACAGCCTGAGAACCGCACTCGGTCTCGCCGCCTCTCAGGACGCGACGCTCGCCGCCCTCATCGCCAACGCCAACGGCGTCATCGACAAGCATCGCAACGCCGCCGCCCTCCGCGCTCAACTCGAGCAAAGCGAAACCGACCTCAAGTCCGAACACGCCGAGCGTCAGCGCCTGGTCAACGACGCCGAGTCCGAGCGCAGCGACTGGCGCGACGCCTGGGCCGCCGCCATGACCGCGGTCGGCCAATCGCCCGACCAGCGGCCGGACGCCACGGCCGCCGTGCTCGAACTCTTCGAGCAACTCGATGCCGCGCTCCGCGAGCTCGACGCCGACCGCGGGCGCCTCAACGCCATGCGTCGCGACGAAAGCACTTTCGCCGCCGCTATCACAGAGCTCCAGCAGCGTTTACAGCTCGAAACGCAAGAGACCGAGCCGCTCGGCGTCTACGATCATTTCGCCGCCGCGCTCCAAGAGATGAAGACCACCGCCGCCCGCCGCGCAACCCTCCTCGACCAGCTCGAACCGGTCACCCAGGGTCTCGACGCCGCCGTCGTATCACACGACGCCGCCGAACTCACCCTCGCCGATCTTCGCCGCCAGGCCGCCGCCGACTCCGATGCGGCCCTCGCCGACGTCTACACCCGCGCCGAGCAAAGCGCGGACCTGCTCGCCCACATCGACGGGCTCGAGTCCGATCTTCAAGAGACCGGCGACGGACTACTGCTCGACGATCTCATCCGCGAAGCCGATACCTCCGACCCCGAAGGCGACCGCTCTGCCATCGAAATCGCCGACGCGCACCTCGATCGCATCCGCGACGCGTTTCTTGATCTCGGTGCCCAGCGCTCGGAGCGGGAAGCGCAGCGCAGCGTGATCCAAACCGGAGGCGACACCGAGCAGCACGCCGAGTCGCTCGAACACGCCCGCGCCGAGCTCCGTGACGTTAGCGAGCGTTACGCGCTCCAACACGCCGCCGCCTATCTGCTCTCGCGCGCCATCGACATTGTCCGTGAGGAGCGCCAGGGGCCAATCCTGGCCGCCGCCAGCGATCTGTTCGCCACGATCACTGACCGCAGCTTCGAGAAACTCGTCATCGATTTCGACCAGGGCGACAGGCCCATCCTCAACGGAGCGCGCCCGTCCGGCGAGCGCGTCAACGTCTCGGCGATGAGCGACGGAACGCGCGACCAATTGTTCCTCTCGCTTCGTTTGGCCCTCGTTCAGCGCTACGTGGCTGATGCCCCGCCCCTTCCGTTCATCGCCGACGATCTCCTCGTCAACTTCGATGACGAGCGCGCCACCCAAGCCCTCCAAGCGCTGGCACGATTGAGCAAAGACACGCAGATCATCTTCTTCACACACCACGAACATCTCGTGGAACTAGCCAAGACCTCTCTGAACGACGGCGATGTCATGCTCCATGAAATCGGCCCAGGCTGATGTCTTGTGCTGGGCTCCCGATCCACACGCTCGCTTTTGATTGAAGGACGCGATGGACCAAGACACGCTCAATCAAGCGCAACAAACCATCGCCGAGCTAACAACGATGGTCGGTGACGTGAATGGGCAGCTTGTGGCTTCCGACTATGACAATCTCACATACAAGCTCAGGGCGATGGACAATACCATTGGCTGTGGTGTCTCAAAACCCCATCGGCCTTGAGTGAGCCGCCGTCGGCCACGAGCCTCCCGGCGGAGGCAAGCGCATGTGGCCGTGGGGAGGCAAAACCTCATGCGGCCCACGTGTACTCGTGATGCAAGCCGCCTAAGACGACATGCCGCCGGAGCCGGGTACCCGGTGCTCGTGCGACCCGCGGCCGCCCTTCGGGCGAGTCCATCCCGAGCGAGCGATGGGGCCGCATGGCGTTGTAATGCTGGATGTACTTGCCGAGCACCCGCCGCAGGTGCCGCTCATTGATGACGATCAGATGGTCGAGACACTCTCGCCGCAGCGTGCCGCTGACGCGCTCGGCGATGGCATTCGCGTTCGGTGCCCGGACGGGCGTGAGCACGGTCGTGATGCCGAGGCTTGCGGCCCGTGAAACGAAGTCGCCACCGAAGGCGCGATCACGGTCCCGAATCAGGAATCGGGGACTGCGGCCCCAGCTGGTGGCCTCCCGGATCTGCTGCCAGATCCATGAGGCCCGCGGATGTGGCGTCACGTTCCAGTGCTCGATCCGCCGACGGTCATGACTGATGACGACGAGCACGTAGAACGTACGCAATGTCACGGTCTGCACGGTGAAGAGATCCGTCGCCCAGATGTGGGGCGAGTGGTTGCGAAGGAACGTGCGCCAGCGTTGGGACGGCGGGCGCCGATGCGCGAGATGTCGATAGCGCCGCACCGTGCGCACGCTGAAATCGTGTCGGAGGGCGCGTAGCTCGCCCTGGATGCGCGGCGCCCCCCAGCGCGGATTCTCCCGCGCCATCTGCTGAATCAGCGCCTGCACCTCGGCGGAGACTCGTGGCCGTCCCGGGCGTCGCTTCCGACTGCGCCAAGCCCAATGGCGTCGCCATCGCGCCCGATCCCAGCGAATCACCGTCTCGGGTTGGACGAAGACCACCGCGTCGCGCCAGCCCGTCCACCGGCGCGACAGGACCTTCCAGAAGAATCGGTCCCGCTAGCGCAGGCGAGGACGGTGGGTTTGCCGCCGATAGACGGCGAGTTGCTGGCGGAGGGCGAAGTTCTCCCACAACAGCTCCCGACGAGGGCTCCCGGTCTTGCGGAAGGTGCTGAGCACGAGGCGGAAATAGAGCAGCATGGCGATCCTCCGACCTCGGATGGTCACGGATCTCCGCGTTTCAAGGCACGGACGGAGTTTTGCCCTCCCACGACGTCGTCCAGCGGCAGCTCGATCGGATCCGCCAGCTCGAGGAGCTGCCTTCAGATCGGATCCATCGCGTGGGGAGCGCCCAGCCCCTGGCTTCCCTGGTGCCGCGGGTTCTCCAAGCGCTGGGCCTGCGTCTCGATTTCGAGGCCAGAGCTGCTTCATCCGTCGCGGGCTAGTGGCGGACCACCGATCAAGGCTTCTGCCCTGGCAACCACCTTCAGGCCAGCGCGCTTTCCGCCTCGACCTGGGTCCGGCGCGTGACGATGGCCCGATCGTGCATTGCTAGCGGGATCGAGTCGCGGGTTGCCGCCGGCTCATCTTGAGCCCTAGCCTCGTTCCGGCGCAAACATTTGGACGCCAACAGGGAGAAGGCACATGCATCGCTGGGTTCTCCTCGCGTTCGTTGCCACGCTGGGCGCCAGTGGTCTCCTTGGACCAAGCGAGCCGTCCACCCAAGCTCAGGCGAACGGCGTCGCCTTGGTGCAGGGAATAAACGTCGTCGTCTATCGCGGACCGACGGCGGAAGTCAGCGCGGCGACCGCGAGCGTCTCGACGGTGTTGCGTGCCATCTGGCGATTCGACAACGAGACCAAGGCCTGGTCCGCCTGGGCGGCGACGCTGCCCGAGCCGCTCAGGGGATTCTCTGACTTGGTCTCCTCAGAGATCTACTTCGTGGATGTGAGGACCGACAGCTTCTGGACGTTCAGTGGCGCAGGAGCGACTACGTCAATCGAGTTCAGCTTCGCGAACGACAGCGAGGGCTGGACCACGGGTTTCGCCGACCTGCCCGCCGAATTCGATCCGGAGCTTTTTGACCTGGCTGCAGGCCACCGACCGCTACCGGCAGAACTCGTGGGAAGCGGCGTATTCCTGCAGGGCCACAACCGCAGCGATGACCTGCTGATGTTCGCGACGCGACGGCTCGCGGGACTCACACCTGGGCAACGCTACCGGGTCATCTTCGATCTCGACCTCGTGACCTCGGTGCTCGGCGGCGGGGTCGGCATTGGCGGGGCGCCCGGCGAGAGCGTCTTCGTCAAGGTCGGCGGCGCCAGCTTTGCACCGGCCACCACTGTGGATGAGCTTGGTACTCAGCGCCTCAACTGGGACGTCGGCATCCAGTCCAACGATGGCGAACACGCGATCGTCTTGGGAAACGTGGCGTTGCCCGACGGCGCGGCCACGACCATCGCGGGTTGGGGCGTCAAGCGCCTGGGCATCGACGGGCGCTCTTTGGAGGTGATGGCCGACGAGACCGGCACCCTGTGGCTTTTTGTTGGAACTGATTCGGGCTTCGAGGGGCTCACGCAGCTCCACTTCGGGCGAATTGGCGTACGCCTTGAGCCCGTCCCGTAGGCAGACGCGGGTTGGGTCACACGATGTTGTCATCGTGGAGGGCCTGAGAGCGACATGTACGCGTGCGGATCAGACCAGTGACTCCCGCAGGAAGTCCAGCGTGGCCGCCCAGCTGCGGACCGCGGCCCGGGCACACCCGGCAGCATCGCCCCCGAACGAAAAGACTAGACCTATCTGGGGATGCCGGCTGGGCGGGGCCGTCGCAGGAAGGTTGGGCGGTCCGATCATGTGCCCCGCGCCCTCGCAGCGCACGTGCTCGCAGTGGTGCGCGAAGCCGTGCGAACGCAGCCGCTCCAAGATCCGTTCGGCCATGAGCGCCGACGGCCACATCTGGTCGTCCGTGCCGGAGATGAGCAGCACCCCGCCGTTAATCTGCTCGACGGCGATCTCCGTGCGTTCCACTGCCTCGCGGTCTTCCAAGGCCGAGAGGCAGGCGGGCGCCAGGGCAATCGGTTCCGGTGGCGGGACGAAAGTGGGATCGGTGTCGACCATCCAGTCAACCGGGTTACCGGCTAGAGTCCATGCTGGCCCCACGCCCGCCCCCCAGACGACGGAGCTGGGCACGCGCGCCACCACCGCCCGTAGGCGCGGGTAGGTTGCGCCCAACAGGAGCGCAAGCTCCCCTCCCCGCGACGTACCGATCACCGCCAGACGCTCGCCTGTCGGGCCGAGCCGTGCCGCAAGCCAGTCGCAGGCTCCCGCAAAGTATTCCAGCGGGATGGACGCGAGATGCGAGGGCAAGCCCTCGTAGGCGAAGTAAGGAAGCGCCAACGTCGCGAAGCCGTGTGAAGCCAGAAGGGCCGGCACCGTCTCATCCAGCCCGCCTTCCGATCCGCTGAGGACCACCACCGTCGCCCGTGGCTCACCGGCTGGCTCGAACAGCACCCCCACCAACCCCGGCCCCTGCACTTTCGCTCGCTGCACTCCCGGCGCCATCCAGTATCGCGTGACCTCCGCGGCGGCTGAGGCCTCCCCGGCTTGGACCCGAATGTTGAGCTGCAGGGGCGCCGTGCCGGCGCGGGTGAACCCGACGGGCGGGTCCGCGTGCATCGTCCAGACCAACCCCATCGGCTCGACTCCCGCATAGTCGCCGTCGAGCGGCGCTTGCACGCCCAGGTCCACCCGCCCCGCTCCGTCCGCCGCGAAGCGCTGCCACGAGCGAAATTCCACCCCAGCGTGATCGGTCGCAAGCGTCTCGACGACCGTCGTCTCCCCCGGGGCGAGACCCGCGATCGTGACGGCGGTTGGGACATCGACCAGCGCCGCGGCCGGCTCGGCAGAGATCGAGATAGGCATGGTGGTCTCCCTCGCATACGGTCTTGGTCGTGTCCACACCGCTCTTCTGCTCGAAAGGGATGGGCCCGCAAGATACCCGGTTCGTCACCAGCCGTGGGCGCGGGCATGGGTGGTCCCTACTCCGGAGGTTGGCGGCAGGGGACCCACGATGGCGGGATCGCGTAGATCGACCATCCTTCGGGGATGTGGAGGATCGACCCCGACTATCACCGTGGGTTGGAGCCCGGCTTCGGAGCGTCCGCGGCCAACCGTGTCAGCCGCTAGCGCGTGTCGGTCTGCGGAAAGATGCGTCGGGCGGCTTCGCGCGCACGGTCGGCGTCGACGCCGTTCGCCAACATGCAGGGCGTCGTGTCCGCCAGCACACGGTCCGGGTTTCGCCACAGCCGGTACTTTTTGTATGTGTCCTCGTATTCGATGCCCAGCGCCCGGGCGAAGACGCTCAGATAGTGCTCGATCGTGAGCGAGGTCCGCTCCTCCTCCACGCAGATCTGACGCTGGCAGCTGTGGTAGAGCGTCGCAAAGGTCGAGGCTCCTGCCTGCTCCGCCTGGCGGAGTTGTCGCTCGACGATCCGCTCCCACTCCGGCCGCTCGGACTCCGTCGGGGCACACGTGTTCCCAAGTCCGTCCTCACTGCCGATCTCGACGTATTCGAGCCCCGGCACGGCTCTGAGCAGTGTCTTCGCCGCCTCGGCCTCGCGCTGCCGCCGCGGTTTGAAGGAGTGCCAATGGAGCGCCGTGACCCCCAGAGCGGCATGCTCGAATTCCAGTTGGGCGAGTCGATCCGCGAGGAATTCAGCGACGTGCTCCGTCTCAAACGGAAGTTCTTCCTCGAAGAGCTCGTCGTAGTAATAGGTGCAAGAGGGACACCACATCAGCACGCGTTTGGGCCGAAACTGTTGGATGTGCCGGATCGCGGCACCCCCCATGCCCTGCGCGGCGGCGTGGTCGCCGCCGCGGTGGTGGACGATCCCACAGCAGTAGGCCGGGCCGCCGACCGCGACGTAATCGACCTCGAGACGGTCCAGGATGTCCGTCACGGTCTGTACCATGTGCGAGGTCTGGAGGACGTTGCAGCCGAGGTAGAGCACCACCTCCCGGGGCGTGGGGTCTTGGGGTGGCGCCGCCAACCACGTCTGCGCCTCGGGTGGGGTCGTGAGGTCCCGGACCAATTGAATGTCATCGAAGATCCGCACGTATCGGCGATCGGGATCGGGGCGCTCTTGCGGAGGCGGTTTTGGCATCAATCGGCTCCTCACAATGGCGCGCGCACGCCCCCAAGATACATCGCCGTCCCTATCCCCGCGTGTGGGGAGCGCGAACGCTTCGCGAGAGCCGAGCCCCGGCTCCGCAGCACGCTAGACACGATGTGTGGATCGTGTGCGGCGGATGCCCCGTCCTGACCTGCCAAGTAGGGAGGCACCGAAATGACCTGAGACCGTGCGGAGCCTGGGAAATGGACTAGCATCCGTCCAAAGGTTGTTCAGCACGGAATCGAGACGAAGCGATGAGCAAAGCACGCGCAGAAGAGATGATGCGTCTGTACCTGACGGAGGTACTGGGACAACGGAAGTTCGAGCTGATTCCGGAGTTCGCCGCCGAAGACATGGTCGACCACACACAGGATATCCCCGGCCCCGCAGGGCTTGACGCTCATGCACGCGGGTTCTGCGAGAACATCCCGAACGTGCAGATCGAGGTCGAACGGATCTTTGCGGCCGAGGACACGGCGGTGGGGATCTGGCGCTGGCAGGGAACTCCGACACGGCCGATGGGGCTCTCGGCGAGCGGTGACCCCGTGGCGCCTCAACGCGTCGCCAGTATCTTCCAGATCAGGGATGGGATGCTCGTGGATTACGAGGTGTTCGTGGATGCGGTCGACATCCTCTCGCAGATCGCCGCGCCCGCGCAGGAGGCGGTGGAGACGCAGTAGCGGCGCTCGCCGTTGGATCTGGGGCTCGTGGCAATCTCGCCAGGCTGCGGGATTGTCCGCGAACGGGCTTGAAACGGTGCCTGTGCTGCTGCCCCCACGATCAAGCCATCGTGGGTGGGGAGCCGCGCCCACACGATGGCTTGATCGTGTGCCTGTTCAGGAGTTTCCGCGCGGGGCGGGTTCAAAATCTATGGCGGCGCCAGCGTTGCGCCGCCGGAGCGCACAGGGGACAGGGGTTGTTCGTGACGAAGCCCGGCGCTCTACGGTATGTCAGATCTCGCATCCGTCCCGTCCACGACGTTGCCCTGGACTACGAGGCGAGCCGAGGAGGTCTTATCAATGCCAACCACCACCCAAAGCGGCTGGGAGATCTACTACGAGACCCGCGGCGCCCGCACGGCGCCGCCCCTCTTGATGATTCTGGGCTTATCCCACCGACTCGCCCATTGGGGACGGCTGCCCGATCTGCTGGCCGAGCAACTGCTCGTCGTTACCTTTGATTGTCGCGGTCTGGGCGCGAGTGCCCGGCGGGACGAGCCGTTCACGATTCAAGACGAGATGCGGGACATCGAGGCTGTGCTGGATGCTGTCGGGCTCGAAGCCGTGCACCTGTACGGGCGCTCGCGGGGCGGGGCGTTGGCGCAGGAGTGGGCGCTCAGCCGTCCGCAGCGGACGCGCAGTCTCGTGCTGTGTGGCACGACGCATTTTGGCCCTGGACGCGTGGGCTCCACGCCAGAGGTGGAGCGGGCCATGAACTTCACCCCGGGCATGAGCCGGGACGAGATCTTTGCAACGCAGAACAGAGTCATGGCAGCGCCCGGATGGGAGGAGCGCGATCCCGAGGCGTTCAATTATTGCCTGGGGACCGATCTTGAGGCGCCGCCACGCCGTTTCGCCGTGGTGAATCAACAACGCTCGATTGCCGACTGGTCAAGCGCCACGCGGCTGGCAGAGATCCACTGCCCAACCCTGGTTCTCTGCGGCGAGGACGATGGCATGGTGCCGGCGGAGAACAGTCGGCAGCTCGCCGCCGGGATTTCTGGCGCCCAGTTGACCTTACTCCGCCAGTGCGGACACTTGCCCATGCTGGAGCAGCCGGAGGCGGTGACGGATCACGTCACCCGTTTCGTCAGCCCAGTGTCCTGAGTCGAGCTCATTTCCTCCGACACGCATCGCGAGCCCTACGATCCACACATCGTGGGGTTTCGTGATCTGGAGGAAAGGATGATGCCAACCGGACGCGCTCCCCCGTAGACTGCTCCAATCTGGAGAGCGAACTCATGGTGGTCGCGCGTTTCGAGATCATCCGCCGCTCGCCGTTCGAAGGCGGCGCGCCTTTCGGCGCGGCAGGCCCCTACGAGCGGGTCGACGCGCTCGCACACTACGCCGTCGATCCCGGGATCGCCGCGAACTCCGGAATTGTCGATCTCGGCTCCGCCGAGCGGGGCAGCGACGGTTTGGTGCACTTCGACGGCGACGTCACGATTCTCCGCCCGGTCGATCCCGCGCTCGGGCAAAGGGCGGCGCTTGTCGAGGTGCCGAACCGCGGCCGCCGCACGGCGATGCGGCTCTTCAACCGTGCCCTCACCGAGGTCGCCAACGACGGAATTCCGCCCGGAGACGGCTTCCTCTTCCGCCACGGCTGGACCGTCGCTTGGTGTGGTTGGCAGTGGGACGTCCCGCGCGACGGGATTCGAATGGGGCTGCGGGCCCCGCGAATCATCGACGGCGCTGGCGCGGCGCTCGCCAGCCCCATCCAACTGCGACTCCAACTCCCGCAGCGCGTGACGTCCGTCGACCTCACCGATCATCACGTCGGCGTGATCGGGGGCCACGAGCCAATTCCCAGTTTCGATGTTGATGATCCGGGCGCCCGCTTGCTGGTCCGGGATGGCCTGTGAGGCACGCCTGAGGAGATCCCGCGCGACCGCTGGCGCTTCGCCCGCGAGGACGACCGGGGCGAGCCAACGCCCGACCCGCGCTCCATCTGCCTCGACGGCGGATTCGATCCGGGCCGCATCTACGACCTGGTCTACACGACGACCGCCTGCCCCGTGGCGGGGGCCGGTCTCCTCGCGGTCCGCGACCTTGGCGCCTTCTTGCGTTCGGCCGCCGCCGCCAACCCCTGTGCGGGCGAGCTGGACCACCTTTGCGCCACCGGCCAATCGCAGTGCGGCCGATTCCTTCGCACCTATCTCCATCTCGGTCTCAATCGCGCGGAAGATGGCACGCAGGTCTACGACGGGATCCTGGCACACGTCGCGGGGGGTCGCCGGGGCGAGTTCAACCACCGCGGCGCTCAGCCCTCCGTGCAGCCCACCCCCAGCTTCGGGCACCGCTTCCCCTTTGCCGACGAACCACAGCGTGACCCCCGCAGCGGCAAGAGCGAAGGCCTCCTCGACCAGCAGCGTCGCTCGGGCCCTCTGCCCAAAGTCGTCTACACGAACACCGCCTCCGAGTATTGGCGGGGCGACGGCTCCCTGGCGCACACTTCGGTCGTCGATGGAGCGGACGTCGATCCGGCCCGGACCACCCGGCACTACCTGTTTGCGTCAACCCAGCATGGTCCTGGGACTCTACCCTTCGCCGACGCGAGCCTCTTCGGCACCCGGGGCGGCAACTCCTTCAACATCGTCGACTACACGCCGCTGATGCGAGCGGCGTTGACGAACCTCCTCGCCTGGATCGCCGCGGGCACGGAACCGCCACCCAGCGCTGTGCCTCGGTCTGATACTCAAACTGCGCTGCCGCGCGAGGAGGTGCTGCGGGCAATCTCCCGTATCCCGCAAGTCGCACGACCGGAGGACCGGGGCTTGTGGACGTTGCATCTAATGGACCTCGGACGGGGAGAGGCGCGCGGGGTGGGCGACTACCCGGCGCGCCCCGTCGGCGAAGCCTATCCATGCTCCGTGTCGGCGGTGGACAACGATGGGAACGAAGTTGCCGGTATCCGCCTCCCCGAGGTGGCGGTCCCGCTCGATACGCACACCGGCTGGAACCTGTCGGGGGCCAAAACCTGATCCTGGTCGGATCTTGGCGCATTCTGTCACGTGCGCGACCCTCCTTCGCTGGAGGGTGTCTCTATGTGGTTGTACTTCCGGCTGTTCCTGTTCGCGCTGCGGCTGCTGCGCCGCTCACGCCGCGACCTCGTGCTTGAGAATCTCGTGCTGCGGCAGCAACTCTTGGTGCATGAGCGGCCGGACCACCGACCGCGGTTGACGGTGACCGACCGGCGCTTCTGGTCGACGCTCGCCGGACGCTGGGGCCCTTGGCGCGCGCACGTCCGCATCGTGCAGCCCCCGACTGTCGTGCGCTGGCATCGGACGGCTTGGCGCCGCTACTGGACCCGGCGGAGCCAACATCGCCGGCCGGGGCGGCCTCGCATCTCCGCCCGCACGCGAGCACTGATCCGGGAGATGTCCCGAGAGAACCCGACCTGGGGCGCGATCCAGATCGTCGGTGCGTTGCAGAACCTGGACATCTCCGTCAGCCGCACGACGGTGCGGCGCTACCGGCTGGAGGCGCTCCGCCGTCCGCCCTCGCCACGCTGGCGGACGTTCCTCCGCTTGCACGCCCCGCACATCTGGGCGACCGACCTCTTCACAGTCCAGACCCTGACCTTTCGCACCTTCTATGTGCTCCTGGTGGTGAGCCATGACCGTCGGCGGATCGAGCATTGGAACGTCACCCGCCATCCGAACGCCGCCTGGATCTGGCGTCAGATCGTGGAAGCGACGCCGTGGGGCAGGCGGCCCCGCTATCTGATCCGAGACCGCGATGCGCGCTACGGTCGCGACTTCGTGGCCCGCGCGGCGAAGCTGGGGATCCAGACGATCATCACGCCCGTGCGCGCCCCGCAGGCCAACGCCATTGCCGAGCGATGTATCGGCACGCTGCGGCGCGAGTGTCTGGACCATCTGATCGTGATCAATGAACGGCATCTCCGCGCCGTGCTGCGAGAGTACGTGGCCTATTACAACGGGCATCGCCCGCATCGATCGCTGGGCTTGGAGCCACCGGACGGTCCCCCGCCGATCCCCGCCCAGCGATCACGTATCGTTAGTCGCCCCATCCTGGGCGGGCTTCACCACGTCTATGAATGGGCAGCGTGAACGGTGCGGATAGGGTTTGGCCCCTGACACCCACCACCGTGACGCGGCACGTCAGCAACATCTTGAACAAGACGTCGCTGGCTCGACGCGGGGAGCTGGTCACCTACGCGTACGAGCATGGTTTCCTCGATGGGGAATCTGACTCCTCCTGAAGGAGTGTCGCCGCCCACGATGTGCTCATCGTGGGCCGTTCGTCCCCAGGCGTGACCCGTCATACTCCTCTGGCTCAGGGTGGTGGAGAGGGAGACTCGTCGAGCTGCTTCTCGCACAGCGCCGTATGCGCTACGCGAAGGCGGGCAGCACCTCAGTCGTCACGCGTCGGAACTGATCTTCCTGGTTGAACCCAACCAGCCTCAGCGTGATCGTAGTCGCACCGGCATCAATGAACCGCTGGATCTCGTCCACACAGCGTTCCGGCGGCCCAGCCGCCACCCACATCTCCAGGAACTCCCGCGCGTAGTCGGTCGTGTAATACGCATCGAGGTACTTCTTCGATTCCGCGAGCGCCTCCTCACGATCAGCGTTGACGTTGATGTTGTAGTACACGCACACTTCGTAGTCATCAGGCAAGGCGCGGCCGTCCTCTTCGGCGTATCTCCGGATGTCGGCCAGGTACTCGGCTACGATCTCCGGCGTCTGTCCCGTCGTCATCCAGCCGTCCCCCAGTCTCGCGGCGCGCCGCAGACCCCGCTCGCGTAGCTTCTTGTGCTCGGGGCGCGGGTTCGAGGTGACCCAAATCGGGACGGGCTGCTGTACCGGCCGCGGCTCGATCGTCACGTGCTCGAAGCGGTTGTATTCGCCTGTGTACGAGACGTCGGCCTGAGCCGTCGTCAGCCGCATGATCTCGATCGCCTCTTCCATCCGCTTCATGCGGCTGCCCGGCTCGATCTGCAGCGCCTCAAACTCCTCAGCAAAGTTGCCGCCACCGGCTGCCCGCTGGCCCTGACACGCGACGAAGATCGTTCGCCCGCCTGACATGAAGTCCAGCGACGACCACTGATACGCCAGTTGCAGCGCCGGCCGCTGCGGCGTGCTCGCGAAGCAGGCTGGCCCCATCCGCACCCGCTCCGTCTGGAGCGCCAATCCGCCCAGCAGCGTGATCGCATCGAGCCGGGGCTTAGCCAGGATCGAGTCGCCCACCCAGATCGAATCCCAGGCCTCCGCCGCGTCCGCTTGACGCGCCAGGGAGACCATGTCCTCGAGGGTGCTCGCTCCCGTGATCACCCCCCGGTTGGAAAGCGTCAGTCCGAACTTCACCATGATCGCGGCTCCTTTCTCGGAGTGCTCTGTTCGCCGTCGTGGAGTGTAGTCGCGTGGCGGCCCCGTGTGGGCCGCTCATCAACCGTCACCTCCCCACGCCCTGGATCGGGAGGAGCCGGCGGTTCAGCTCACCGGTCTGCGTCCAGTGCGAGCCTTGCTGGTTCGAGCGCGCGGGAGCCAGCGCCCGGCGCCCCACAGCCGTATCCTGCCGTCAACTTCGCGTCCACGTCGAACACCAATGAGAAGCAACTCGATGCCCGTCACCACCACCAAGATTGAGAACGCCCGCTTCCTCCTCACCGTCGACGACCGCCGCCGCATCATCCGGGATGCCTCGATCCTGATCGAAGGGGACACGATCGCGGCGGTCGGTAAGGCGGTCGACCTTGCCGATCGCGGCGCCGATCGCCTCATCGATGCCCGTGAAATGGTCGTGATTCCCGGCATGACCAATGGCCACATGCACGTCTCCTATGCTCACGCCGTGCGCGGCATCTTCCCAGACGACGTCGAAGACCGCCTCGCGTACGTCTTCCAGATGCAGTCCGCGATGACCGCGGAAGAAGAGCACGATACGACCCTCCTCGGCCTCGTCGAACTGCTCAAGGGCGGCACGACCTGCTTCGTCGACCCCGGCAGTACGCGTTTCCTGGACGCCGCTCTCCCCGCCTACGAAGCCGCCGGCTGCCGCGTCATGACCGGCGAACACGTTACCGACCTCGACAACGCCCTCAACCTGCCCATCTATGACACCGACGAAGCGCTGCGCCGTACCGCGCAGTCCATCCAGAAGGTCCAGGGTCTCCTCAACGGTCGCGTGCGCGGCTGGGCCATGCCCTTCTCCCTCCAGGTCTGTAGCCCGGACCTGCTCCAGGGCGCCCTGCGTATCGCCCGCGACGCCGACACCCTGCTCACCCTCCACCACTTCGGCGGCCTCCTCGGCTCGGCCGCCGAGGACCTGCCCACTGCACGCCTCCACGAGCTCGATCTCCTTGGCGACCGCACCGTCCTCTCGCACGTGATGAACCTCGCCGACGAGGAAGTCGACCTCATTGCCTCCAGCGGCACCAAAGCCGTCATGTGCCCCTCCACTGTGCTCAAGGGGGGTGGGGGCATCGCCCAAGGCGGCCGCCTCCCAGAACTCCTCGCCGCCGGCGTCGACGTCGCTCTGGGCACGGACTCCGTCAACAGCTCCAACTATCTCGACATGGTCCGCACCATGAACCTCGCCGCCGTCGTCTACAAAGACAGCCGCCAGGATCCCAGTCAGATCAGCGCCGAAACCGCCCTCGAACTCGCCACCATCCGCGGCGCCCGCGCCCTCGGCATCGACGACCTCGTCGGTTCAATCGAAGTCGGCAAACGCGCCGACGTGGTCCTCTTCGATACCCGCCGCGCCGAATGGCGCGCTCTCACCGACCCGGTCCGCAACCTCGTCTATAGCGCCACCGCGGACAGCGTCGACACCGTCCTCGTCGACGGCCAAGTGGTCGTCCAGGGCGGCCGTCCTACTTTCACCGATGAATGGCGCCTGATCCAAACTGTCGAAGCCCACGGCACACGCATTCGTGAACGCACCGGTGTGGGCTGGGAGACCGCTTGGCCCATCGAATAGGCGCCTGGTCGCCGCTGCGATCCCCACATCCAGCAGCATCCCCGCTGGGCTAGGTCGTCATGCTCCAACACTTGGAGTCGGGTCCTGACTCAACGAACCGCGCCACGTACAGGCCACGATGCCCTCATGGTTTGGATCGCAACGTCTTGCTCCTGAACAGCACTGAGACGGGGCCTCGCTCGTACTGTCACATGGCGACGAAGGCACGTTGACTAGCGCGCAGGTCCTTGTTCCGCCTCTCACGCGGCACCCCGACGCCGGCAGTTCTTGTAGGTCGCCGAGCTCCGGACTTCCGCGTCCAACTGGGGGCTAGCGCGCGACGGCGAGTTCGGACTGCAGCAAGTCGCGCCACTCGTCTAGCGAGCCGACCGTGACGCGGTGGCCATTGACGAGGATGGCCGGCGTGCCCTGGATACCGATTGCGCGAGCTTCGTCCATGCCGGCCAGGATGTCGGACTCATGGGCGCGAGAGTTGAGGCACTGCTCGAATTGGCTCCGATCGAGGCCCAAATCCTGAGCGATCCGATGCAGGATCTCCTGGCTCAGGCCGCTGGCTTGGCGCTCGAAGAGGGCGTCGTGATAGGCCGGGAACTGTCCCTGATCTGCGGCACACTCGGAGGCCATCGCGGGTTCCAGGCTGTCGGGGAGGTGCGCGAACTGCCGGAACGTGAAGCGGGCATCGCCCGGCCGGATGAACTCATCGAGAAGGAGCGGCTCGAACTGAGTCGCGAAGATCCGGCAGCCGGGTCAACGGAAGTTCCCCCAGTGGACGATCTGCAGGGGAGCCCCCGGATCGCCGAGCGATGTGCGCTCGACCTGCAGTCCATCGGTCGGGCTCGGCGTCGTGTCATCAGATCCGCCGCAGGCGACCAGGACCGCCGCAGCACCCAGGACAAACACTAGGATGAGGCGTCTCGGATTCATCAGACCAGCGTCGCATGGCGTGCCCGAGCGCTCCCTCCGGTCTTCATGGGAGTCTGCCACTCCCGTTCGTACAGACGGAAGTGGCAAGTCGACTGCCACGATCCGCTCATCGTGTCTCCCCAGCGGCAGGCAAGAATCGGCCACTGCCAACCCCGCGCGAGGCCCCGCCGCCGGGCTAGGATGCGAGCTAGCCGGACGAATCCCTGACGGAGGGGAGTGCGGCGAACAGGCGGGAGATACGCATGATCACGGGAATGCCTCGCATTGCCATCGCGGTGCGCGATCTGGACGTGGCGGCGAAGACATTTCGCGACGCCTTCGGCATGCCGGTCACGGAAGTGGCGGGAGTGGTGGAGAGCCTCGGCGTACGCATCGCGATGTGTACGCCTGGCAACGGCAGCAATATTGAGCTGATGTCGCCCGCCAATCCCGCGGCGCCGCTGAACGCCAGCTTGCAGAAGTTCATCGACACTCGGGGGGAGGGCCTCTTTGCCCTGATGCTCGAGGCCCCGGATCCCGATGCGGAGGCGAACGAACTGTTGGCCCGCGGCCTCGCGGTGCTGCCGCTGATGCCGGGTGCGGGCGGTCGCGACGTCCATCCTCGTTCGACTCACGGTGCCTTGATCCGCGTGTATCCGACGCCGCCCGCGACGGAGCCAGCAGCGCCCGCGGAACTGGTCACGGGAATCACGCGAGTGACGATCGCGGTGCGCGATTTTGATCACGCGGTGACGGCCTACCGCGATCAGTTTGCCATGGCGCTCGAGGAACTCGCTCCCGATGCCGCCCGTGGCGTCCGAGCGGCGCACTGTCGGCCAGGGAGTGGGGGGGTGATCGAGCTCGTTTCGCCGCTCGACGAGACGCGGCCTTTCGCTTCGCGGATTGCGAACTTCCTCGCAGACCGCGAGGGGATGGTCGAGATCGTGCTCGAGACGGACGATCTCTCTGCTCTGGAGACTCGGTTGGACACGCACGGCGTGGCGTTGCGCCCCCCCGCTGACGCGGCCGACGCGCGCGAGGTCGGGCCCGAGTCCGTGTTCGGGGCGACGATCCGGCTGGAGCAGAAGGTCGCCGTTGGGTGACTGGCCGCCAACGCCTCCCCACAGGGCACCAGCCGGCAAATAGATAGTCGACGCCAAACACATCCGATCCGCACACGATGGCCCGATCGTAACGACGAGCGGCGGGACCGCCGTTATCCTCTGTGGGCCGTAGTACTCCATCGAGCCCACACATCTGGAGTTCGTGGGGCGAAGCGAAGGTCGTGAGCGATCTGCGGCATGGCAAGCGGTGAATCCCCACCCAAGGACGGACCGCTGACGGTCTGCGGTCGAGCTGAAACGGGGGTCGTGAGCGGTGAGCGACTCGAACCTAGGCCAATCTGTCCGGCGGATTCTCGCGCAAGTTCGAGAGCCGCTCCGTGCTCGGGACATCGCGACCAAGCTTGGCGAAAGCGTGTCGCGCCGAGACGTGAATAGCGTCCTCTACAGCGAGCTAAGCGACCAAGTCATACGAGACGATGAATCAGCGCTCGCGACCCGCCGGTTTGGTTCGCCGGTTCTTCAATCATTCACGGCGGTCTTGCACCGCAGGAACTCTCCCTCGCGCGAGGTTCTGTCAGATCTCAGGGCTCGTGGTCCTGACGTAGCCTGACTCCTCATACGATGAGGAGACGCCGATGTCCTGTCCGTCCTGTAGTTCGGCCGCGACCATCAAGCGCAAGCCGCGCACCACGCTCGGCTACTCGACGT
>PVBE012797222.1_pt1 | contig 23588 bp, 21 predicted proteins | sample 1631181 | NCBI WGS metagenome assembly PVBE01 (sample SAMN08397723, study PRJNA350692) | Marine metagenome, whole genome shotgun sequencing project. | isolation source: water | place: Pacific Ocean | collected 2012-04 | reverse complement strand
GCACCGAGAATTTCTGGAACCAGGTCAAGCGTCACATGCGTAAATTCAACGGTGTTCCAAAGGCGCAATTCGGGCTATATTTGAAGGAATGTGAGTGGCGTTTTAACAACGTGATCCGCCAAGCCAGTTATCACAGCTAAGACAATGGGTTAGAGTGTATTTGAACTAGTTATCTGGGTCAGTCCCTTTTACATATATATATGTAAACACCGTCTACCTGAGCACCAGCGCCCAGGCGCTGCACCCGGTCCAGGAGGCGATGGTCGAGACCAGGGCCTGCAATGCGGCTACTGCACGCCCGGCATGGTGCTGTCGACGCTGGCGCTGCTGCAACAAAACCCCGATCCCTCCGAGGACGAGATCCGCCACGGTATCGCCGGCAACCTTTGCCGCTGCACCGGCTACCATTTCATCGTCACGTCGATCCAGGCGGCCGCCAAATCGGCGCAGGAAGGCGCCCGGATTTGAGCGCCGCCGGATCGCGCTGGTTTGGCAACGCCGGAATTCGCCGCCCGACGCCACGCGTATCTTGCCTTCCCTCCGGCGGAGCTGAATCAGGCATTAAATATGTTATCGTCAATGGCAGCAGACCAGGGAGGTAAGACATGGAACGCAAGCGTGTGAAAGTCGGCGATTACGAGGTCATGACCTATAGCGTCGGCACCGGCCCGGAGGTATTGCTGGTGATGCATGGCGGCCCGGGGGCGCCGTGCTCCTATGTCAGGGACGCGCACATATGTTACGCCGAGCAGGGCTTCCGTGTGGTGTCGTGGGATCAACTCGGCTGCGGCGAGTCGGATCAGCCCGACGATACGTCGCTATGGACGGTGCCGCGTTACGTCGAGGAAGTCGAGACCGTGCGCCGGACCCTTGGCCTCGGCCGCGTCTTCCTGCTCGGCAATTCCTGGGGCGGCATCCTCGGGCTCGAATATTGCATCGCCTATCCCGAAAATGTGGTGTGCTTCGTCGCCGGCAATATCGGCTTCGACATGGCGTTGCTGCAGCAGGGCTTCGTGCGCGTCAAGCGCGGCCTCGGCGAGGAGACCCAGCGCATGATGGCGCTGCGCGAATCGGAGGGCACGACCGAGCATCCCGAATATCAAGCGGCGGCGACGCTTCTGCTCTATCGCCATATGTGCCGCACCGAGGTATGGCCGCAGCCGGTAATCGATTCGATGAACAATATCGGCCATGGCCCATGGGACACCATGTTCGGCCCGCAAATGTTCAACTGCACCGGAAGTCTGCGCAATTATAACCGCATCGAGGATCTGCCCGACGTCCACACGCCGACCCTGATCACCGCCAGCGAGCATGATTATCTGCTGCCGGAAATTGTCGTCATATCGCGCGACTATATGCCGAACGCGGAATATACCGTGTTTCGCGGCTGCGCCCATATGCCGTTTTGGGAAGACCCCGAGACCTATCACAAGGCGGTCGGCGGCTTCCTCGAAAAGCATCGTTAGAATCGCATGGCGCGGCGACGCGCCGCCGGCGGTTTGTGCGGCGCTGTCAGATCAGGTGGCAGGCGGCGAAATGCGCGGTCTTGATTTCCCGCATCATCGGCTCTTCCAATTTGCAGCGCTCTTCGGCCAGCGGGCAGCGCGGGTGAAAGCGGCACCCCGAGGGCGGGCGGATCGTTACGCCACATATCGCGGCACCGCTCGCCGATGCGCATCGCCGCGCCGGACGGGCGGGCGATGGGTTGGAGGTGATCGCCGAAGCCGAGGAGCATATCGCGCAAACCGGCGAGATCGTCATGGCGCCCGAGATTCTGCGCGTCAAGGGCGAGCTCATGCGCGCGCTCGAGCGCCCCGACGATGCGGCGGCCGAGGCATGTTTCAATCAATCGCTCGACGCCGCCCGCGCGCGCGAGGCCAAGGGCTGGGAGCTCCGCGCCACCACCAGCCTCGCCCGCCTGTGGCGCGACCACGGCAAGGCCGGGGAGGCCCGCGACCTTCTCGCGCCCGTCTACGATTGGTTCACCGAGGGCTTCGACACCGCCGATTTGAAGGACGCCAAGGCGCTGTTGGCTGAACTGTCTTGAGTCCGGTGTTGAGCGCGACCGCTGGGTCAGGTTGCCGGGCGCCTTCTGGTGAAACCGGCCGCAGCGCCGGACTTGGTTTGGCTATTTTATAGCTCATCGCGTTGATCGGCTTTACCATCCTGTCGTTGACACAGCTCACGGCGATGTCGCGGCGTGCGCGGTTTCGAGGCGCCGGGTTCAATTATTAGTGATCGGCATTGCCCTATTCGTGATCGCCCTCCCAAGGCGTATTTGATTCAGGTCAAACCGCTATCCCCGGCCGATGGAATTAAATGCTAAAACTCTTTGCGCGACAGCAGTTAGAGAGACGCCGATGGTAAATCTGAGGAAATTGCCGACCGACAGGCTCGAATCCATGGCCATCGCGGGCGAACAAGTTGTGGAATGCTACCGCCTGCTCCAGAAGAGCGATTCGAATGTCGTCGCGGAAATCCTTCGCGGCCAGGGAACGTTCTATGAACTCGACCATTACCCGGCCGGCGACGTGCATGATTCCGCCACCCATTCGCAATATTTCTACCATTCCCACCGCGAAGGCGAGCACGGCCACTTCCACACCTTCCTGCGCTCGGCGGGAATGCCCGAGGATTGCCACCCGGTGGCGCAATCCGAAGCGCCGTTCATGAAAAAGCGCGACGACAAGATCAGCCATCTCATCGCCATCTCAATGGACCAAGCGGGATTTCCGATCCGCCTGTTCACGACCAACCGGTGGATCACCGCCGACAATTGGTACGGAGCCGATGACGTCATCAAGATGTTGGATTATTTCGAGATGGACCTCGCTCTGCCGTCCTGGCCCGTCAACATCTGGCTCACCGCCATGCTGCGTCTGTACCGGCCGCAGATCATCGAACTGGTGCGCGAGCGCGATGCGGCGGTGGCGAAATGGCAGCAAGAACATCCGGGTGTCGACGCCTTCGAGGATCGTGCCTGCGACATCACCTCGGTGCGAAAAATCTCGGTCGAGGCGCAGATAAAGCGGGTGAACGAGGCATTGACGGCGGCCGCCGCCTGACCAGAATGGTGGATGAATGAGAATCGGAGAGAGTTGGCCGCACCGGTAAAAATTTTCCCCGCCGGGCGCGGAAATCGACGCATATGACTGACTCGTCCGGCCGCCCGCGCAAATGCTGAGACGCATCCGACTGGGCGCCGGACTGGTGCTCTTCATCTTCGTCAGCACGCACCTGATCAACCACGCCCTCGGCCTCGCCTCGCTGCAACTGCTGGCCGACGCGCGCGACGTCTTTGTCGCGGTGTGGCGCAGTTGGCCGGGCATCATCCTGCTCTACGGCGCGCTGCTGACCCACCTCACCCTCGTTCTCTGGACGCTTTATTCGCGGCGCACGCTGCGCGTCCGGCCGCGCGAGGGGGTGCAAATCCTGTTCGGCCTGGCGCTGCCTTTTTTGCTCGCCGACCATGTTCTCAGCACCCGCGGTCTGAACATCTTTTATGGCGTCGAGGACAATTACATCTATGAGATCCTGGTCCTCTGGCTGTTCGCGCCCGACGCCGGAATCCTGCAGATCATCGTGCTCGGCGTGGCCTGGATTCACGGCTGCATCGGCCTCCATTTCTGGCTCAAACTGAAGCCCTGGTATGCGAAATACGCACCCTATCTGCAAATTCTCGCCGTCCTGCTGACGGTCTCTTCGGCGTTCGGCTTCGTCGCGGCGGGCCGCGAGATCAAGCTGCTGTGGAAAGTTCGGCGCTGGCGCAAAGAGGTCATGCCGGAGATCAATTGGCCCGAGGCGCCGGCCCTCGAATGGGTCGATGAGTGGAATATCACGATCTGGATCGCCGCCAGCGGCGTGCTCGGCGCGGTGCTGCTGGCGCGCTTGGTGCGCCGCGCCATCACGCTCAGGCGCGGCGTCGTCAGGCTGACATATGGCGATGGCCGCGTGGTCGAGATTCGCTCCGGCATCAGCGTGCTCAAGGCGAGCCGCAATGCCGGCATCCCGCACGCCTCGGTGTGCGGCGGGCGCGGGCGCTGCTCGACATGCCGGGTCCGGCTCGGCGAAGGCGGCGCCGATGTTGCCGCCGCCGACGCCGCCGAGCAGAAAGTGCTCGAGCGCGTCGGCCTGCCGGAGGGCGTTCGCCTCGCCTGCCAACTGCGCCCGACCCGCGACCTCTCGGTAACCCTGCTATTGCCGCCCGACGTCAGCGTCAAGGAGGCGTTTCAGAAATCCGCGCATCCGCGCGGCAGCGAGCGCGAAGTGGCAATCCTGTTCGTCGATATTCGCGCCTTCACCAAGTTTTCCGAGACCAAGCTGCCCTATGACGTGGTGTTCGTGCTCAACCGCTACTTCCAGAGCATGGGCGAGGCCGTACATCAGGCCGGCGGCATTTTGGACAAGTTTATCGGCGACGGCGCGATGGCGATATTCGGCAACGATTGCGCGCCTGAGGAAGCCTGCCGAAGGGCACTCGCCGCGGCGCGCAATATCGCCGCCGCGCTCGACCAACTCAACGCCTCGCTCAGCAACGATCTGCCGGAACCCTTGCGCATCGGCATCGGCATACATCTCGGCACGGTTATCGTCGGCGAAATGGGCTGGGCCGAGGCGACCTCGTTCACCGCCATCGGCGACGCGGTCAACACCGCCAGCCGCCTCGAGCAGGCGACCAAACAATTCGGCTGCCAGCTGGTCGTCTCCGAGCAACTCGCCGAGCGCGCCGGCATGAATCTTGGCGAGCACCCCCTGCACGATCTCAAAGTGCGCGGGCGCGTCGAGCCAGTAAAGTGCGCGCGGTTTCCCAGGCTTTGGACTTGGCAGCGGATTTAGCGGCCGAAAACAGCCGGCATTAATGCGACCCGCCCGGGTCAATAGGCCGAATAGCCGTGATCGACCATGATGTTGGCGCCCGTCACCCGGTCCGAGTCCGACGAGGCGAGGAACAATGCCGTGCCGGCCATATCGTCGGGTTGCATCCATGGGTCGCCGGGGCCAAAGCGGCCCTGTAACGGCGCCATGAAGCTCTCCCCATCGGCCCTGTATCCGCTGTTCATATCGGATTCGACACAGCCCGGCGAAAGGCTGTTGACCTGGATATTATCGGCCCGCAAATCAAGCGCCAGCGCTTTCGTCAGCAGCTTTATCCCGCCCTTGGAAGCGCAGTAAATCGACGAGTTCAGCAATCCGGTCTCGCCGCAGATCGAACCGATATTGATGATTTTTCCGCCGCCGCGCGCCTTCATCTCGGGCAGCACCGCCTGGGCCGTGAAAAAGGCGCCTTTCAGATTGGTGTCCATCTGACGGTCCCAGAGTTCCTCGGGCGTCTCGCCGAGCTCATTCAGCAGGTAGATGCCGGCATTGTTGACCAGGATGTCGACGCCGCCGAATTCCGTGACCACAGCCGCGGCCATGGCGGTGATATCGCCGGTGCGCGAAACGTCGCAGTGGAACGCCTGGGCTTTGCCGCCGGCGGCGGCGATGTCCCCCACCACCGTTTCGGCGAGGGCGGCGTCGGTGCGGTAGACGACGGCGAGCGCCGCGCCCTCGCCGCCAAGGCGGCGCGCGATGGCGGCGCCGATGCCGCGTGAGCCGCCGGTGACCAGCGCCACCTTGTTGTCCAATCTAGCCATCTCTATTCACCCCTTCCGAGTTGAGCCGAAGCCGGGCGCCCGATCACTGCGCGTCGATGAAATATTCGTCGCCCTGGCGCATATCTCTCAGCACCCAGTCGGCGGCGCCCGGACAGTTGGGCGACGATATTTCGAGCGCCGCCCGGGCGGCCGCGATTTTTCCGCGCAGCGCCCGAGTCGTGGCGAAATCGATCGCCATCGCCGCTCTGTCGATGACCACGCCATAGACATCATTGGCGCATTCGATCGTCAGCAGGCCGTCGAATACGCTGGCCAGCACCGCCTCGGGCTGGCGCTGCAAGGGATCGCCGCAACCGCCGCCGCCGCTCGATCTGCCGACCCAAACATCGCCCTCGCCGAGGGTAAAGCGCCCCTTGGAGGAGAAGTAGGTGCGCTTGCCGGTCTTGAGATTTTCCTTGTAGCTGCCGCCGCCGATGCTCGGCGTGCCGCCGATGACGCCGAACGGCGGGTTGCTCTGGCCTTCGCCGTAAAGCTCGCACTGCATCGGCGCGCTGGTCGGGCTGACCTGGATATCGACGCCGGGGCCGCCGAGATGTTCGCCGTGCCCCATCGAATCACTGGCGATTTCCTGGCGGTCGATGCGGAACGGATAGAGCAGCTCGCACAGCTCGACGCTCATGATCTTGAGGCCGCCCATGCCGGCCGAGGTCATGATCAGCGGCCAACCGTCGGATTTGCCGGTCGCCCCGCCGGCCGGCGCGCCGTTGAAAAACATGCAGCCAAAATCGGCCTCGGCCTTGTGCCGCCTGTCCTTGCCGGAGAACATCGGCAGATTGCCGTCCTTGCCGTTGCCGCCCATGACGCGCTCGGGAACGGCGTGGGCGAGCGCCTTCCACACCGCCTCCTGCATGGTGTCGCCGGGGCCGATGGTGGCCAAGGCGGTCGAGGCCGGATATTTCGCGTTGCAGACGGAGCCCTTGGGCGCATCCGCCGAGATGTGGCGCAGGCAGCCGTCATTGTGCGGAATTGTCGGGTCGATCAAACAGAGGATGGGAATCCCGGCGGCGGCCTGCATCACGCCATAGGAGCTGTTGTTGCCGCTCGGCACCTGGGCATCCGAGTTCGAGAAATCGACATGTACATTTTCGCCGCGAACCGAGACGCGGGCGCCGATCTGAATATTGACGCCGCCCCGGCCATCCGAATCGAGCCACGACTTGCCTTCGTAATCGCCGTCCGGAATCGCCTCGATCTCCTTGGCCATGCGCCGGTCGGAATAGTCGAGAATGCTCTCGACATATCTGTCGATATCGTCGGCGCCATATTCCGATACCAGCTCCATCAGGCGGCGGCGGCCGTTCCAGATCGAGCCGAGCTGCGCCATCAGATCGCCATAGAGCCATTCCCGCCAGCGCACATTGGCGAGATACATGCGCACCACATCCTCGCGCCGCTTGCCCTTGTCGTAGAACTTGATCGGCGGCAGCTGCAGCCCCTCCTGCCAGACATCTTTCGCCGGCGCCGGTACGCTGGACGGGATAAAGGCGCCGCAATCGAGCTGATGGCCCTTGGTGACGGTCCAGAACATGTGCTTGCCGTTGTGAAAAACCGGGCAAGCGGTGACGAAATCGCCGATATGGGTGTTGCCGCTATAGGCGTGGTTGCAGACGATGACATCGCCGTCATGGATGTTCCCTTCGAAGACACGGGCTATCTCACGCAGCACGACATGCATCGAATTGGTATGGATCGGCAATGCATCGAGCATGCAAACCTGGCGCGCCTTGGCATCGTAGATGGCGCAGGAGAAATCGCGCGCCAGGGCGATGATCGAGGTCCAGGCGGTCTTTTCCATGGTCAGCGTCATCTCGCTGGCGATGGTCGAGAAGCGGTTGAGAATGACCGAGAAGGTGATCGGGTCGACGGCTTTGCCGGCCTTGGCTTTGGCTTTTGCCTGTCGCGGTTTTCTTTGCCCCGCGGATTTTGCCGCCATGTGTTGTCCTGTCGGTTTGCCAGAGCCCTCTGACCAGGGCCGCCTAGCCCGCCTCGTCCGCCGGCGCCGCGCGCCAATGTGCCACCGAGCGTCTGAGGAAAGTTTCGCGGAACTGGCGCGTCGATTTCTCCATCAGTTCGCCGCTGCCCCAATCGACGATCACCGCGTAACGCCGCACCATGTCGAAGGAATCGATCTCGCCCTTGCGGTAGCGCTCGGCGACCGCTTTCGGGTCCTCCTTGATCCAGCCCTGGCGCTCTATGGCGAGCTCCGCGCGCGCCGCCTTGGTGGCTTCCCGGTCGACCTCATACTCGGCCAGCTCGGCGTCGATCTCGCGGATCACCACGCCATAGTCGCGGACGGCGCGCGCCACCGAAACGTAATCATCGGCAACATCCTCGCACACCGCCTCCGGGTCGCGCTCGAGCGGATCGCCGAGGCCGCCGCCGCCGGCGGTCGGGCGGCTGAATTGGTCGCCGGGGTGGATCTCCACGTCGGAAAAAATCGAGCCCAGCCACACCGCCTCGCTTTCGCCCTCGCGCTTGAGCCAGAAGCCGTGCGGCATCGACGGCAAGCCGCCTTCGATGCCCCAGACCACGGCGCGCTCGCGGTCGCAGACGTAGGAGATCACGGTATTGGCGGCCTGGTTTAGCGTGCTCGCTTTGTTGAGGCCGACGCCGCCGCGGTATTTTCCCGGGCCCGCCGAATCGGTCTGGATCTCGTACTGGTTGGCGAGGATCGGATTGAGCCGCTCCTGGCCCTCCACCGGTTGCGACATCAGGCCGACGCCGAAGCACGCCGTGGTGACATTGCAGCCATCCTTGCCGTTGCGCCCGCCCCAGCCGCCGGGTAGCCAGTCGTAGAACATGAAGATCGAATTTTCCGGTGAGCGCAAATCGCGGCCGCCGGTCAGCAGATATTCGATGTTGAAGGTGCACGCCATGGCGCGCTCGGGCATCAGGCCCGACCAGATCTCATAGATGCCGTTCATGATCTTCTCGAACACCATCAGGTAGCCGGTCACCGCGACCGGCCAGCGGGCGTAGACCACGGTGTCTTCCGGCAGGTCCAGCGTGATCGTTCGGTAGAAGCCGGAATTGAGCGGCAGGTCGGGGAAAAAGGTCTTCATGCCGGCGACGACGCCGGAGAAGGTGCTGCTGAAGGTCGAGTTGTAGAGCGTGCCGATGGTCGGATGGCTGCCGCTGAAGTCGTAGGTGACCTGATCGCCGGCGATCGTCATCTTGATCTTGATCGGCACCAGACCTTCCTCGCCGACCGGGTCGCGGTCGATGAAGTCGACGCTCTCCCAGCTGCCGTCGGGCATCGCCGCGAGGCGCTGGCGGGTCGCCTGCTCGACATAGTCCTGCACCTCCTTGAAGCCGGTCATCACGGTGTCTTTTCCGTACTTGTCGACGAGGCGCAGGATCTCGCGTTCGGCGACGCGGGTCGCCTCGGACTGGGCGTGCATGTCGCCGATGATGTCGTCCGGCGCGCGCGAATTGTGCGCGATCAACCCGGCCACATCCTCGATGAACACACCCTTCGACCATAGCCGCGTCGCGGTGATGCGCAGGCCCTCGCGGAACATCTCCTTGGCGGCGACGTCGAACGAGCCCGGCGTGCTGCCGCCGATATCGGCCCAATGGCCGTTCGACTGGCTGTAGGCGATGATCTCGTCGCCGACGAAGATCGGCCGGATGATACGGACATCGTTGAAATGGGTGCCGCCGACATAGGGGTCGTTGATGATGAACACATCGCCCGGATGCATGTCATCCTTGAAGGCCTCGATCACCGCCTTGCAGGTATAGTGCAGCGTGCCGACATGAACGGCGATGTCCTGGTTGCCCTGGGCGATCGAATTGCCCTCGGCATCGTTGAGCGCCGAGGAGAAGTCGCGGTTGTAGATGACGAAGGAATGGCAGGTCCTGAGGATCTGCTCGGCCATCTGATCGACGATGGTGATGAAGGAGTTCTTGAGCACCTCGAAGGTGACCGGATCGAGCGTGTAGCTCGGGCGTTGCGCGCTCATCGGCCGGCCTCCGTTATGTTCATGCGTATGTTGAGCCAACGGTCGATCTCGGCGCGCACGCCGGGCGGAACCACGGTGGTGGAATCGATCTGCTCGACGATGGCGGGGCCTTCAAAGGCGGCGCCGGCGGGCAGATCGTCGCGCCAGAAGATGGGCGTCTCGACCGGCTCGTCCAATTCATCGAACAGCACCTGGCGCTTGGCACGCGGCTCGAAAGCGGCGCCGCTCGGCGCATGCTCGAGCAACGCCGCCTTGGGCGTCGTACCGATGGCGGTGAGGTTGAGCCGGTAGAATTCGACCGGCGCGCCGTCGCGCCGGTAATTATATTCGCGCTCATGCCCGACATGAAACAGGGCGACCGCCTCATCGACCAATTTGAACGGCGCCGGCGCCGCGACGCCGAGCGAGCGCCACTGGCCGCGATACATCATACCGATGGTGCGTTGCATCACCATGTCGGCCGCCGGCACGCCCTCCTTGGCGAGTAGGGAGCCCGCCTCGCTCTCGAGGCGGGCGAACACCGCCTCGATCTCGGCCGCATCGGCATCCTCGGCCGGCATCAGATAGCTCTCCGCCAGATCGTGACGGATATCGACCAGCAGACAGCCCAATGCCGAGGTCACGCCCGGGCTCGGCGGCACGATAACGGTCGGGATCGAGAGCTCCCTGGCCAGCGCCGCGCCATGCAGCGGGCCGGCGCCGCCGAAGGCGACGAGCGCGAAGTCGCGCGGATCGTAGCCGCGGGTGATCGAGATCAGGCGCACGGCGTCGGCCATGTTGCCGTTGGCGACACTGATGATCGCTTTCGCCGCGGCCAGGCTATCGAGTTTGAAATGCTCGCCGATATCGCTCTTGACGGCGCTCTCGGCGGCCGCCGGATCGAGCGCCACCTTGCCGCCGGCGAGGCCGTCGCCGAGCCGGCCCAGCACCAGATTGGCATCGCTGTTGGTGGGCGCCGTGGCGCCCTGGCCGTAGCAGGCCGGTCCGGGCTCGGCGCCGGCCGATTGCGGGCCGTTCCTGAGCGCCCCGGCATCGTCGATCCAGGCCAGCGAGCCGCCGCCGGCGCCGATGGTGCGCACTTCGATACTGGGGAAGCGGATCGGATAGCCGTACTCGACGCCCCAATCCTTGGTGACCCGTGATTCGCCGCCATAGACCAGCGACACGTCGCAACTCGTGCCGCCCATATCGAGCCCGACGGAATTCTCGAAGCCGCACAGCATGGCGACATGGCGGCTGGCGATGGCGCCCGCGGCGATGCCCGAGCCGGCCAGGCGGGCGGCAAAATCCTTGGCCGTCTTGACCGTCATCACGCCGCCGCCCGAATGCAGCAATAAGAGATCGCTCTCATAGCCGCGCGTCTTGAGGTCGTCGGCCATGCGCTCCGCATAGGCGCCGATCACCGGGCTCAGCACGGCGTTCACCACCGTCGTCGAGAAGCGTTCATGTTCGAAGATTTCCGGCAGCACGCCGGACGAGGTCGAAATCGCGACGCCGGGCAGCTCCTCTTCGAGGATCTCCTGCATGCGCTGCTCATGCGCCGGGTTGATATAGGAGTTCATGAAACAGACGGCGACCGTGGCGACGCCGCGCCGGCCGAGGATGCGCGCCACGTCGCGCGCCTCATCCTCGTTCAGCGGCTCGACGATTTCGCCGGAATAATCGATGCGTTCGCTCACCACTAGGCGGTTGCGGCGCTTGATGTAGGGCGGCGCCACGTCCTTATAGGCGTCCCACAATTCGTCCTTGGTGGCGCGGCGGATTTCGATGACGTCGCGGAAGCCGCGCGTGCACACCATCGCCGCCGGCGGCAGGCGGCGCGTGATCAAGGCGTTGGTGGCGATCGTCGTGCCGTGCGAAAACAGGCTGACCTGGCCGAGATCGACACCGGCTTCCTCGAGGCCGGCGAGCGTGCCCTCCAGCGGATCCGCGGTCGAGGCGATCTTGGCGACGCGAATGCGGCCGTTGCCCTCATCGAGGATGTAGATGTCGGTGAACGTCCCGCCGATATCGACGGCCACGCGGAGATTCTCCATGGCGCTCCCCCCGATATTTTTTCTCTTGTCCGGGTTGCCCCAGCCGGCCATTCGCGGCCACCTTTCGTGTAGCAACCGGGTTGATCGGAGTCAAATTTCGAACCGTCATATTTTCGCGGAATTCGGCCGCAATCATGCTATCACTCCGCCATCGGCCGGCTGATGGCATTGGCCGTGAACAAGCAGGGAGGGTCCAAGGATATGCGCTATCTCATCGCCGCTCTGGCATTGCTGTTTTACGGCGCCACGGCGGTCGCCGCCGACGAGCCGATCACCATCAAATTTTCCCATGTCGTTGCCGAAAACACGCCCAAGGGCCAGGGCGCGCTGAAGTTCAAGGAGCTCGCCGAATCCCGCCTCGAAGGGCGCGTCGAAGTGCAGCTGTTCCCCAACGCCCAGCTTTACGGCGACAACAAAGTGCTCGAGGCGCTGCTGTTGGGAGACGTGCAATTGGCGGCGCCGTCGCTGTCGAAGTTCAAGCGCTATACCGACAAGCTGCAGCTCTTCGACCTGCCGTTTCTGTTCGCCGATGTCGGCGCCGTCGAGCGCTTTCAGAAAAGTGCCGCAGGAAGGCAGCTATTGAGCGCCACCACCGAGCGCGGCTTGCTTGGCCTCGGCTACTGGCACAACGGCATGAAGCAGCTTTCCGCCAATACGCCGCTCCGCCTCCCGGCCGACGCGGCGGGGCTGAAATTCCGCATCCAGGCTTCCGACGTCATCGCGGCACAATTTCAGGCGCTCGACGCGACGCCCCTGAAGAAGCCGTTTTCGGAAGTCTTCATTCTGCTGCAAACCAAGGGCATCGACGGCCAGGAGAACACCTGGTCGAACATCTATTCGAAGAAGTTCTTCGAGGTGCAGGACTACATCACCGAATCCGACCATGGCCTGGTCGATTACATGGTGGTGACCAGTGTCGAATTCTGGGCCGGACTGCCCGGTGATGTGCGCGAAGTTCTCGAGCAGTGCATCGATGAGGCGAGCGATTACGCCAACCAGGTGGCGCTCGAAAAGGCGGTCGGCGACCGCGCCAAAATAGAGCAATCGGGGCGCAGCGAAATCCTCCAGCTCGATCCCGCCGAGCGCCGGCTCTGGGTCGATGCGATGAAGCCGGTATGGGCCCAGTTCGAAGATGAGATCGGCGCCGACCTGATCGCCGCCGCCATGGCCGCCAACTGATAGCGAGGAGCGGTTTCCGGCGCGCCATGATTCCGCGCCTGCTGGCCGGGGTGGAGGAGAGCATCATCGCTCTCCTGCTCGCCGCGATGACGCTGCTGGTGATCGTCGAGGTCATCCTCAGATACGGTTTCTCGTCCGGATTGCTGTGGATTCAGGAGCTCACCCTGCTGCTCGCCGCCTGGTTGGTGCTGACCGGCGCCGCTTACGGCGTCAAAAAGGGCAGCCATATCGGCATGGACATGGCGGTGCGCCGTCTTCGCCCGCTGTGGCGGCGGCGCGCCGGTGCGCTGGCGGCGCTGCTCTGCCTGCTCTATTGCGCGCTCTTTCTCGCCGGCTCGTGGGAGTATCTCGCCAAGATCAAGCACTTCGGCATCGCCATGGAGGATTTGCCGGTGCCGCTTTGGCTGGCCCATGGCATCCTGCTGCCGGGCTTTTTGTTGCTGGCCTTCCGTTTTTCGCAATTGCTGTGGAAAATCATACACAAGCGCGCCGACGGCATTCTGCTCGGCGACGAAGCGGCCGACGCGCAGGTGGATAGGGAAAGCGGCGACGGCCAAGGCGGGGAACGACGCCGATGACGACGCTGGCGTTGTTCGCCATGCTGTTCGCCTTTCTCATCCTCGGCCTGCCGGTCGCCGTTGCGCTCGGCCTTTCGGCGATTCTGACGATTCTGTTTTTCTCCAACGACACGCTCACCTCGGTGACGCTGAAACTGTTCGAGGCGCTCTCCGAACATTATACCCTGCTGGCGATTCCCTTCTTCATTCTGTCCTCGGCGTTTCTCTCCACCGGCGGCATCGCGCGCCGCATGATCCGCTTCGCCGTCGCCGTTATCGGCCATGTGCGGGGCGGCTTGGCGATGGCCTCGGTGCTCGCCTGCATGCTGTTCGCCGCCGTCTCCGGTTCGTCGCCGGCGACCGTCGCGGCGATCGGCTCGATCGTCATCGTCGGCATGGTGCGCGCCGGCTACCCCGAGCGCCTCGCCGCCGGCGTCATCGCCAATGCCAGCACCCTCGGCATCCTCATCCCGCCCTCCATCGTCATGCTGGTCTATGCCGCGGCGACGGAAGTGTCGGCGGCGCGCATGTTCGCCGCCGGCCTGTTGCCCGGCCTGGTGATGGGGCTGATGCTGATGATCGCCATCTATGTCACCGCCCGCGTCAAACGCCTGCCGCGCCAGGACTGGGCCGGCTTCGGCGAGATCGCCAATGCCGGCCTCAGCGCCATCGGCGGCCTGATGCTGATCGTCATCGTCATGGGCGCGATCTATGGCGGCGTCGCCAACCCGACCGAGGCCGCCGCCGTCTCGGCGCTCTACGCGTTTCTCGTGGCCGTCCTGTTTTACCGCGACATGGGCCCGCTCAAGGAAGTGCCGTGGCGCCGCACGGGCGAACCGGTGGCCGCCGCCACGTTACGCAATGTGGCGCTGATGGTCCTCGCACTGGTCCAATCGACCACCGACGCCGAGGTGCGCCGGACCGTGCTCAGCGGCGCCAAGACCAGCATCATGCTGCTCTTCGTCATCGCCAACGCCATGCTGTTCGCGCATGTGCTGACCACCGAGCGCATCCCGCACGAGATCGCCGAAGCGATCACCGGCTGGGGGCTCAGCCCGTGGCAATTCCTCATCGCCGTCAATGTGCTGCTGCTGATCGCCGGAAATTTCATGGAGCCTTCGGCGATCCTCCTGATCATGGCGCCGATCCTGTTTCCGATCGCCACCCGGCTCGGCGTCGATCCGATCCATCTCGGCATCATCATGGTGGTCAATATGGAAATCGGCATGATCACGCCGCCGGTCGGCCTCAACCTGTTCGTCACCGCCGGCATCACCGGGCGCAGCATGTCATGGGCGATACGCGCGGCGCTGCCCTGGCTGGCCATCCTGCTGGTGTTTCTGATGATCGTGACTTACGTCCCCGAGCTGTCGCTGGTCATCCCCGAACTGATCGACCAGATGCGCGGCATCAAATAGCAACGGGCGGACGCCTGGGCTCGGCGCCCACCGAATTTTACTCCGCCCGGATTGGCTGCTACTTTCGTTTTCACTTGATTGAAACAGGGAGGACCAAACGATGACTATCAAAGAAACCGCATGGGAATTCTTCGAGGCCTGCGAGACCGGCAAGGGCGGGGAGGCATGCAAGGCCTGGTGCCATGACGACGCCACCTTCTCCTGTCAGGCCGGCGCCCTGGCCGAGGTGACCAGCGTCGCCGGCTATGCCGACTGGATGAAAGGGATTCTCGGCCCCCTCCCGGACGGCCGTTATGAGCTAAAAGCCTTTTCGGCGGACGAAGAGCGCAACGCGGTGATAGTCGCCGCCGTGTTTCACGGCACCCACACCGGCGAGGGCGGGCCGATCCCCCCGACCGGCAAAAGCGCCGCCACCGATTACGTCTATGTCTTTGATTTTGACGGCGGAAAAATCCACCACATGACCAAGATCTGGAACGACCTCCCGGCGCTCCAGGCTCTCGGCTGGGCGTAAGGTATCGCCGGCGTCCTGCTATTCGAAGACGATGTTGGGCAGATAGCAGGACACCACCCAGTTCGGCTGATCGACGATTTCACTGATGCGCAGGTCGGCGCAGACGCTGCACAGCATATAGGCCTGATCGGCGCTGAGCCCCTTCGTCTTGGCGAGGCGTTCGATCGTGCCGCGCACCGCGTTCTGGCTCGCTTCCATCAGGTCCGGGCCGATCCCGGTGGTGACCTCATAGCCCTTGGCGTCCAAATGCCGCGATACCGGCCCCGGCGTTTCGAAGCGCGGGAATTTGAGATTCTCGCCCTTCACCAGATCGAGCTTCGCCGTCACCCCCATCGGCGATTCGATGGCGGTGCCGCAAACCTCGCCATCGCCTTGCGCACAATGCGGATCGCCGATCGAAAACAGCGCCCCTTCGACCCGCACCGGCAAATAGAGATCGACGCCGAGCGTCAGATCGCGGATATCCATGTTGCCGCCCGTATCATAGGGCGGAATGGTGCTGTGCCCGCCCGGCTCGGCATGGGCGACGCCGGTTGTGCCGCAAAAGGGTTTCAGCGGTATGCGGGCGAAATCCGCCATCGCCGCCGGCTCGGCGAACGCCTTGTCGCAGCTCCAGATATTGAGCGCCGCCTCGGGAAAATCATCGGCCAACAGGCCGAAGCCGGGCACGATCGCCGTCCACGCCCAGCCCGACGGGCTGAAATCGAGCAATGTCACTTTCAGCGCATCGCCGGGCTCGGCGCCGTCGACATAAACCGGCCCGGCGACCGGATTGACGCGCGCGAAATCGAGGTTGGTGATGACGTCGACGCCCGAATCCGGCGCGATCTGGCCCATCACCGCGTCGATTTCCTCGAACGTCACCTTCTCGCCGGGCGCCACGGTGAGCGCCGCCGGCGTCGCCTTGTCCCAGGTCAAATGCTGGTGCCGGCTGTGGATGGTGTGCTTGTTGCCCAACCCCTTGTTCATGGCGGAGCTCCCCTTTTGCCGATTGCGCTGGCCTTAGCGTAGCACTGGCGCACACCGCTTTGTAAGATGCCAGCGCCCGCGATAGCGAGATAACCCGGAGCGCCATATGACCAAGATATCCATTCTGCCCCAGGACGACCGCACCAACGGCTGGAGCGCCATCCTGCCCGAGCGCACCATCACCGCGGCGCTGAAGGGAGATCAGCACAGCGACTGGGTGGTCATCGGCGCCGGCTATGCCGGCCTCGCCGCGGCCCGGCGCCTGGCCGAGAACCGCCCCGACGACAAGGTGATCTTGTTGGAAGCGCATGAGGTCGGCGAAGGCGCGTCGGGGCGCAATTCCGGCTTCGCCATCGATCTACCGCACAATGTCGGCAGCTCGCTGCAGGAGCTCGAAGGCTCGCACCGCTTCATCCGCTTGAGCCGCGCCGCGATCAAATATCTCGAAGACGCCGTCGCCTCCGGCAACATCCAATGCGATTGGAGCGAGCGCGGCAAGTATCACGCCGCCGTTCATGCCAGCGGGCGCAAGGACACCCTGGTGCCCTTCGCCAAGGAGCTCGACGCCCTCGGCGAGGAATATCGCTGGCTCGACCGCGACCAGTTGAAGAAGGAAATCGGCACCGGTTATTTCCACTCGGCGCTCTACACGGCGGGCGGCTACCTGATGAACCCGGCGGCGCTGACGCGCGGCCTCGCCGACAACCTGCCGGAGAATGTCAGCCTGCACGAGCACAGCCCGGTCACCGCGGCGGAATTCGCCAGCGGCGTGCGCCTGGCCACGCCCGATGGCAGCGTCGCGGCGCCGACGGCGATCCTCGCGGTCAATGGCTTCGCCACCCAGTTCGGCTTTTACAGGAATTCGCTGCTGAGCTTCGCCTCGCATGCCAGCCTGACGCGCCCGCTCACGCCCGACGAACGCGCCGCGCTCGGCGGCGAAGGTGACTGGGGCCTGACGCCGGTCAACGCCATCAGCGGCGTCACCATGCGCCTGACCCGGGACCAGCGCATCCTGATGCGCCAGCGCTTCCGCTACGCGCCGAGCTTCCGCCGCCCCGCCGCCGAGGCCGCCCAGTCACGCGCCGATCACCAACGGCTGTTCCAAAAACGCTTCCCGATGCTGCCCGACGTGCATATGGAGCATAACTGGCGCGGCTATGTGTGCCTCTCGCGCAACCACGCACCGGGTTTCGGCCGGCTCGGCCCCAGCGTCCTCGGGGCGCTATGTCAGAACGCCGTCGGCGTCACCAAGGGCACCATCGGCGGCGTCCTCGCCGCCGACATGGCGTGCGGCGAAGACAATCCGCTGATCGCCGGCATGGAAAGCCAGGGCACACCCGAACGCCTGCCGCCGCGCCCCTTCCTAGACCTCGGCGTTCACGCCCGCTTCGCCCTGGAAATGTGGCGCGGCCGCAAAGAAAAATGAATGCGTAAGCATTGCACGCGGCCGCGTCGTTGACGGGGTGGCATGGTGCGGAGTGGCGTTGTGCGGGGCGGCGTGGTGCTTGCACGCGCCCCGGCCAATTTACCAGGAATTTCTAGGCCGCCGCCTGGCTGCGCTTCTCGACCACCTGCTTTGCCGTTCGCACCGCGCGGAGGACGAGGTCCGAGGCCTGTTTGTCGCCGCGCTGTAGGGCCAGCAGAGCTTGGCCGTGCACCTTCAGGAGAGCAAAAATATCCGACCTGGCGCCGCTCGCGGCCAGGATGGCCTGCTTGATGTCACGCATGGAGGAGATCAGTTCGGCGACGCCCACACGCTTATCGTCACCGGTGCGCGCTTCGATTTCCTCGACCAAGTCGAGCAGTTCCGTCAGCGGAGCGTTCGGCAGAGGCGCCCCGGGTTGCGCCGCCGCGAAGCGTTCGGCGTGTGCCGCCAACTGCTCGAGGCGGAGCGTCATGCGGCGCAACATATGCGTCTCCACGATGTAGTTGACCTGCCTGAGGCGCGCCGCGCTCGGCGCCGCGCTTTCATCGCCGGTCGCCTTGTAGCGCAAGCCGTTGGGCACTGAAAACGTGCCCAGCTCATCGATTGTAAGGCGCGAATTCGAGCGCCTATCCGGCCCCACATAGCTCGTCGTGGCGACAAATTCCCGGCGCCGCTCGATCAGGTTGTCGACCCGGCCGATAGTGAATCTCGTGGAAGCCGGCAAGACGATTAAATCGTCGGCGCCGGCATTGACGAAATCATTGATCATCCGGCCATCCGCCCGCCAGGTGACGATAGAGATAACCAGATAAGGGTTCGAACCCAGCATGCCTTGGCGAATATCGCGGACGAACTGGCATATTTTGACGGGGTTCTCATCCACTTCGAGCACCAGGAAATCGATCTCGTCGCGGCTGACGGCGAATCGCAACTCGTCGAACGAGCCCAAAACATTGGTCTTGAGCGGGCGAAATCCGACATTGCGAATTGATTCGCGTAAGATTCCACGCCTCCGCTTAATCTCATTGAAAAGGACGATTTCGACCCCGGTGAGGTCGTGGCCGCGAGCTTCGTCGCTATTCCACGACAGCGCGCCCGCGCCGTTCTTGGCCGATAACTCTTTCAGCAATTGCCCGCCTTGCATCTATTCCGCCGTTGTTCTGATTTTTTCGGCCGCTCCAGTTTTCAGCCTCGCTACCATCCTGGACAGATTTCGTTAACGATTGTTCAAATATTAGCGTTAACGGCTCTCTCTCCGCACGTTGCGCGCCGCCGCCGCCCTACGCCTCCGGCGCGCAGGCCCTGATTACCTCCTCGAATACGGCCTTGGAGTTGGCGCCGCGGGCGAACGGGCTGAGGATCGGGAGATCGAGGCCGGAGTCGCGGTAGGCGGCGATCTTGGCGCGGCAGTCCGCGGCGGTGCCGGCGATGGCGGTAGCGTCGATCAGCTCGTTGCTGACCGCGGCGGCCGCCGCCTCACGGTCGCCGCGCGCCCAGGCTTTGCCGATCGCAGCCGCTTCCTCGGCGAAGCCCTGATCGGCCGTCATACGGTTGTAGCGCGGGAAATATCCGGTATAGGCGGCGAAGCCGGGGCGCATGCGATCGAACGCCGCCGCGCGGCTGTCGGCTATCGCCACCGGCAGCAGCGAGGAGATCGTCATCGCGTCGGCCTCGGCGCTCCACCCCGCTTTCGCCGCGCCGGCAACGAGATGGGCGCGCATCTTGGCGCCGTTCTCCAGGGTGCTGCGCGTCAGGATAACGCCGTCGGCGATCTCACCGCAGAGCTCCGTCATCTTGGGAAACACGGCCGACAGGTAGATCGGCAGGCGCCGCCGGAGCGGCGTGAACCACAGTTCGAAATTCTCGATGCGCACCGTCTCACCGTGATATTGCGCCCCGCCCTCGGCGAGGAGCGCGCGCGTGAATTCCACCGTCTCGCGCACCCGGGTCAGCGGCTTGGTATATTCCATGCCGTGCTCGGGCCCGACCTGGACCTTGTGGCTCGAGCCGATGCCGAGAATAAAGCGCCCCTGGGAGAGCTGATCGACCACCGCCGCCGCCATGGCGATGGTCGGCGCCGAGCGCACGAAGGCGCTGGTGATGCTGGTGCCGAGGAGAATGCGCGAGGTGGCGGTGGCGCAAGCGGCGAGAATGGCGAACTGATCGCCGCCATGGCCCTCCGCCACCCAGGCCGATTCACAGCCCAAGGATTCGGCGAGCTTGACGCATTTGACGATCTCCGAGGCGTTGGGGCCGCCGGAAAAGCTGATGCCGAGCCGTGCCATGATCCATCCTCCCATATTGCTGGCGGCGCGATACTACACCTTCCGCGCCCTCGTTCACCCGGCAATTTGTTAACCGCCGCCGCCGCGTGTTAGATGATCGCCATGCGCATGACCGACAGAAGCAAATTCCTCTTTGTTCCCATACTGGCGATCCTCGGCGTCACCTATAGCGCGCTGTTTCCGGTCAACAAGATGAGCATCGAAAACGGCCTGCCCTATATCGGCTACGTTTTCTGGTTCACGTTGCTGGCGACGCTGGCGTTGTTCGCCGTCGCCGCCGTCAAGAAGGAATTGCCGCGCCTCACCTGGCCGCACATTCGCGCCTATCTGATTCTCGGCACCATCGCCGTCGTCGTGCCGGTGCCGCTTCTCACTTTCCTGGCGCCCAAGATTCCGGTCGGCATTATCACCCTTCTGATGGTTCTGGTGCCGCTCTTTACCTATGCGATGTCGTATTTTCTGCGCATCGAGAAATTCCGCCTGTCCGGCGCGATCGGCCTCTTACTCGGCCTCGGCGGCATGCTTTTCGTGCTCATTCCCGAGGCCGGCCTGCCGACGCCGGACATGGTGATATGGGTTCTGCTGGCCCTGATCGGGCCGCTCTGTTTCGCCTCGTGCAACGCCTTTGTCATTATCCTGCGCCCGCCCGGCACGCCGTCGCTGATGATGGCGGCGGGCATGTCGGCCGGCGCCACCGTGCTGCTGGCGCCGGTGATGGTGGCGAGCGGCCATACCTTTGTGTTTCCCGCCATCACGGCGGGCGGCGATCTCCCCATTGTCTACGCCGCCGCAATCACCGCGGTCATCACCGTCGCCTGGTTTTTTCTGGTGCGCATCACCGGGCCGGTGTTTTTCTCGCAGTTCAACTATTTCATCGTTCTCGGCGGTTTCGGCTGGGGCTATCTGCTCGAGGGCGAGCGCCACAGCTTTTGGGTATGGATCGCCACGGCGCTGGCTTTTGCCGGCCTCGCCATCTTCACGCACGGCGCCAAAAGCCGGGAGGCGCCGGGCGACGCGCCGGCAGCGGCGCAGTAAAGCCGGCTATTTCGCCGGCGGCGGCTGTTTCTCCAGTTTCCTGATGCCGTCGAGATCCGCAACCCAATGTCGTTCCGAGCGCGTCCATACCTGGAGCTTGGGAACGAGCTCGGCGCGCTGATGCACGGAGCCGACGCGGATGCCGTAATTTTTCGGCCCGTCCTCTACGGGCGCGGCGTAGATCGGCGTGCCGCACTCGGGGCAGAACGACTGCTGGCGCTGGTTGCCGCTGTCCGCCGTCTTGACATAAATCTTGAGCTCGCCGGTGAGCAGCTTGAAGCCGTCGGTCTCGGAAAACACCACCGTGCGGAACGCCGCGCCCGACATAGTCTGGCAATCCGTGCAGTGGCACAGCACCACCTTGTCGGGATCGATCTCCGCTTCGTAACTGATATGGCCGCAATGGCAGCTTCCGTCTATTTTCATCACCTTCAGCCTATCGGTTATTGTTCCTCCCGCGTCGGCGGTAATAATAGCAAACATCCTGGTGACGGCAAAAAGGGAGAGCGTTAGAGCATGCAATATTCCTTCTTCATTCGCGGGCAATATCCCAAGGGCGAGGATATGGTGGCGCGCTTCAATGATCTCGCCGCCGAGGCGCGCCTCGCCGATGAGCTCGGCTTCAGCGGCATCTGCGCCGGCATGCATTACGCCGCCCATCCGCTGCAGATGCTGCAACAGATCCCGTTCCTCTGCCGCATCGCCGCCGAGGCGCCCAATTGCCGCATGATCCCGGGCATCGTGCTGTTGTCGCTGCACAAACCGCTGGATATCGCCGAACAGTTGGCGACGCTCGACGTGATGACCGGCGGGCGGCTGGTGTTCGGCGCCGGGCTCGGCTACCGCGAAGTCGAATTCAGGGGCTTCGGCACGACGCAATCCGAGCGCGGGCCGCGCCTCGAGGAGAATCTCGAAACGGTGCTGCGTCTTTGGACCGAGGATCATGTCACCATGAAGGGCAGCCATTTCGAGCTTGTGGATGTGACGCTTTCGGTCAAGCCGGTGCAAAAGCCGCGCCCGCCGGTATGGTTCGGCGCCAACGCCGACAGCGCCGTGCGCCGCGCCGCGCGCCTCGGCGACACCTGGTTCATCAATCCGCATCAGCGCATGAACACCATCGAACGCCAGCTCGACATCTACCGCCGCGAGCTGGACGCGCTCAAAAAACCGTTCCCCGACGAGCTTCCCTTGATGCGCGAAATCTTCGTCGCCGGCTCGCGCGACGAGGCGATGCGCATCGCGCGGCCCTATCTCGAAGCCAAATACAAGGCCTATCACGAATGGGGCCAGGACAAGGCGATGCCGAAGGGCGACGACGATCTCTCGCTCGACTTCGATGAATTGCTGCAGGACCGCTTTCTGTTCGGCTCGCCGAACGAGGTCGCCGAGCAAATCATCGGCTACAACAAGAAGCTCGGCGTCAACAGCTTCATCCTCGGCATGCAATGGCTCGGCATGCCGCACAACCAGGTCACCGACGCCATGCACCTGTTCGCCGAGGAGGTCATGCCTAAGGTCGCCGAAGGTATATAAGAACCAACAGCGCACCCCGAATAAGCCCTTCTTCCCCTCGGGGAAGAAGGGTTGGGAAGAAGGGGGAAACCAAGCGCGCGCAAGCGCGCTCACAGCGCCGGAGGTTTGTGCCGTTTGCAAGAATCTTTGTGGGTTCCGGAGTTCGCTGGGCGGAGGTCGGAGGGGCATCCGCGCGGGTCTCTTTGTTTGGTCCCTCAATCGCCGGATGGTCGCATCCGCTCCCTTGGCTACCTCGTATTAACTCGGGCGCTCAGCCGCTCAGCCGGAATGCAAGAAAGTGCATTCCGGGTGTGTGGTTCCGCTTGGTTGAGTCTTTAATTATATATACTGTCACCGTAACTATTTCGAGCCGGAAGAAAGGATAGCGGGGATGATTTCAACCGACTATGTGCGCGCCATGGCGGCCTATAACCGTTGGCAGAACGGCAGCCTCTACGATGCCGCCGGCGCGATTTCCGATGCCGAACGCAAGCGCGGACGGGGCGCGTTTTTCGACTCCATTCACGGTACGCTCAGCCATATTCTGTGGGGCGATCAAATATGGCTGAGCCGCTTTGGCGCCGTCTCTCCGCCGGCCCTTCCGGCGATCGGTGAATCGACCGAGCTACATGCGCGTTGGGGTGATCTCACGGCGGCACGCAACGCCTGTGACGGTGTCATCGCCGCCTGGGCCGAGGATCTCGATCCGGCATGGCTCGACGGCGAATTGACCTTTACCTCGGCTGCCCTCAAGCGCGACTTCAGCAAACCGATATGGCTGCTGGTCGCCCACATGTTCAACCACCAAACCCACCACCGTGGCCAGGTTCACGCCATGCTGACAGCGGCCGGCGCCCGCCCCGACGACACCGACATCCCGTTCATGCCGTCCTAGAGCGGATTCAATTTATTCCGGTTCATATCCGGCTGCGGTGAAGAAATTTTGACATTGGGTGGGTGTGAAGTCGTCGATGATCTCGGCGATGATCTGCCATAGCTCGTCTATGGTGCGCGCGGCGGCCTCTCGCAGGG
>PVBE010721665.1_pt1 | contig 23590 bp, 14 predicted proteins | sample 1631181 | NCBI WGS metagenome assembly PVBE01 (sample SAMN08397723, study PRJNA350692) | Marine metagenome, whole genome shotgun sequencing project. | isolation source: water | place: Pacific Ocean | collected 2012-04 | reverse complement strand
GGCCATGGCGTCGAGGCGTTTCGGCGTTTCGGCGCTGAACAACTCAATAATCTCTATGAGAAGATCATCCCCGTCACCGAGGTCCCGCAACTGAGCGATCGCGGCCTTGCTCAAAATATCGTTATCGGCACTCATGCTCATCTCCGTATTTTCTTTGAACCAATCGACACCATTATTCAGTCAATTGCCCATCGTCACCAAATAGACTTCGCCCCTAAATTGCTGGCATGGCTGGAAGAGAGTACGATGACGCACGACAAACCCAAGTACGTTTCTCAGGGGTCTGATGCAACCGCAACAAGACCGACATTTCGATACGCTGATTATCGGAGGTGGCATTTTTGGTGCCGGGGCCGCAAGAGAAGCAGCGCTGGCGGGTTGGAGCACGGTCCTGCTTGAGAGCAGAGACTTCGGGGCCGCCACCAGCAGCGCATCCAGCAAACTGCTGCACGGAGGCCTTCGCTACCTGGCGAGCGGTCGACTGCGCCTGATGCGTGAGGCTCTGCGAGAGCGAGAGTTGCTCCATCACTTGGCACCATCTCTGGCACAACCAACGCCGTTCCTCGCACCCTTGCGTCAAGACGGTCCATTCGCGCGCTGGAAGCTGCAGATCGGGCTCTTCCTCTACGATTTTCTGTCAGGGGCACCGGCGGGACGACGAAGAGACTGGCTTGATCGCTCGGCGGCCATCGCCCGCGAGCCAGCTCTTTCACCTGACTCACTGCGGGGCGCCGGTCTCTACTGGGACACTCGGACTGACGATGCAGGTCTTGTCCTCGCCACTTTGCGAGGCGCGGAAGCTGCTGGCGCGGAGGTTGCCAACTACACAACTGTCACCGCAATCACTCCAAAGGACGAGTATTACGTCATTCATTACGAACACTCTTTGTCCGGTCAGAAGGGCACCTTGACAGCTAGGACCATCATCAATGCTGCAGGACCCTGGAGCGATCAGATTCGGCGCCTCTTGATCCCCAACGCTGAGCCACGAGCGCTCTACTCCAAGGGAGTTCATATCGTGGTTGAGCAGCGTTCGAACGACAATGCTCTTTTCCTCTCAGCGAATGACGATGGGAGGATCTTCTTTGTCATCCCGTTTCATGGCCGCTCGCTCATCGGCACTACCGACAGCCACCACTCAGGCCTGCCCTCAGATATCCGCGTAGACGACGAGGATATCGACTACCTCATTCAAGCGTCTCAACGAGCCCTGGCGCAGCCCATCAGGCGTGAGGAGATTATCAGCTCATTCGTCGGTCTGCGAACCCTCGCTATCGCCCCTGGTTCGCTTGCCGGACTGTCACGGGAAGAGACCATCTGGGAGGAACCTCGAGGCGTGATTCACGTGGTGGGCGGCAAGCTGACGACCTTCCGTCGCATCGCTCGTCGGATGGTTCAAATGGCATCAGCGACGAACAAATGCCCAATGGACGACGGTAAACTCTCATCCACAACGCCGCTTCCTGAGTCCAAACTGCGGGCAGGGGCCCTGGAAGCGCCACTGGCCTTCACCGACTCCGACTTCAAGTACGCAGTGAATGAACTCCACGTTCAAACAGCGCTGGACTTCGCTCGACGGCGACTACCCCTTACCTTGATTCGACGGTTGACTGCAAGTGAACGCCATGAAATTGCGGGCGGCCTGGGCGTGTACCTTGGGTGGCCAGAGGAGATGATAGCGAAACAGGCTGAAACAATGGTGTCCGCACATGAGTGATGACCGCCGATTTCAACGGCGCATTGAGGATTTCGTATGCCTCCATTGCATGGAGACGATTCACGGGGACGGCTATACGAACCACTGCCCCCACTGCCTTCACAGTTGCCATGTTGACATCAACCCAGGCGACCGTGCCGCCAACTGCGACGCTCTCATGGTGCCAATTCGAACGCGAAATGATTCACGAAAGGGTTTCATGATTCTTCACCGCTGCACTGCTTGTGGACACGAGAAATGGAACCGTGCGGCGAGCGAAGATGACATCGATGAAATCGTGCCTCTTCTCGACGGGTGATTACAGCTGTTCGTCTAGAAGCTTCAGGAGCAAACGCCGACGTTTGTTGTGCTCTCGAAAGGCCTTCAGAGCACGCAAAAAACCACCCGACTGGTTCGTTGCAGCCGAGAGATCGCGAACTCGAGTCAGAAATCGCGTCGCCTCTACATAGCTCGCTCGGCAGGCTCGCGAAGCCGCCGAGTAGGCCGCCATCAGAAACCATCCAGCAGCGCAATCAGGGTGCTCCTCAGAAAGGAGCTCTGCGCAGTCGGAAAGAACCGACGCACGGATGGGCTGATGGGCGGCAAGCCCATCCGCTTCAAGAATCATCCCCTCTTCAACATAGAGCTGAAAGCAGAAATCATTGTGCTCACCGTGGGACTCAAGAATGTTGAGCAGGTCATCGACATAGTCAGCCCGCAGATCGGTGGGTACGACGTCGAGCACCGCGCTCCACGTTTTCCAATCAGGATCTGCCAGAAACCGTCGTTCCAGCTGCTTGAGCTCCAACGCATCCTTGCTGTGATGGGAGGCGATGCGTTCATAGGCCATTCGAACAGCTTCTCGACGGGGTGCATTGCTATCTCGCAAGACGCCTCGTGCAACAGAAAGGGCATCCTCCCAAAGCCCGGCAAGCTCTAGAGCATCGATGTGATCCACCGCATCCCCTGTCTCGCGCATCCACTGACCAGTCGTCAGAATAAGATGATCAGAACGTCCATGGCCAATGTGGATTTCGCCAACGAGCTTATCCACGGCATAGCGATTGACTCGGAGGATCTGGCGCTCTATGTCCAGCTTTTCGCCCGACAACGCGGGAAAAACCAGTGGGAGATCCCGCAGATACCGCTGACAGATGCCAAGAACGGCCGTTTCGTCCGACACGGCCATAATCGAACACAACAAGGTGCGATCGAGTTGCTTCAGGTAGCCAGATTCGTCGTCCATCCATAGATTGAAGATACGCTCAAGAACATCGGGACGATCCAGCGCGCTGTCAGCGCGGCCGAAGTCCTGGTTCAGAAGTTCAACCAGGAGTGTCGGAACGCGATCGAGAGCCTCGCCAAGAAGCCCCTCCTTGTCGTCGATCTCCAGAAAAACAGACGGCAGTTGTTCCAGAAGACTCAACGCCAGTTCGACGGCAAATTCGGGATCCTTGGAAGCACTGACCCCCAGTTCGCCCAATAGCTCATGAAGCTCATCGGACAGTGGGCCGACTCGGAGAATCGGCCCCGACTTGGCGCGTCGAGAGATCTGGCCGAGCCGACGTTTCACACTCAGGAGTACAGAGATACTGGACATGTACAACAGTCTAAAGAGTGGACGTCAATCTCGCCAGTACCTTTTGATTCCCGCGGCTAAAACGGTGCGGCGCAGAAATCTTCCTTCGCAAAGAACTTCTTGTCGATCGGATCGTTCAAGCGAAACTCCTTGATCACCAGGGTCGCGGACAAGCGGCGAGTGCGGTCGATGGCACGCCAAACGTAGGCTCTTCGGTTGATTCCTCGGACTCGCACATCGAGACGGTCAATGCGACGCGAGGCCGTCGCGGCTTCGGGCTTGAAAAACTCGATGCGGCGCGGTCGCCGTGTGACACCATCAAGCAACAGTGTTGATGATCGACCAACACCCGATTTCCAGCGATACCGATGACCGAGCACACCATCGAACACCTTGGATTCCATCAGAACCAGATCAGACGAAGGTGGCTGAATGGGTAGAAAATCAGCGTATTTGAATGCAGTGCCTGTGATTCGCGATGAGCCAAGGACAGTTTCAACATGGATGCGGCGGCGCCACCCTCCCGCAGACCACCAGCGAGTCCGACCATCCACACCACGTTGCCCCAGAACGAATCGGGGACGCTCTGCGTCAGAGGTTGAGTGACGCATCACGATTTCAACCGAACCGTCGCGGCCCCGATGACGCAGGCAAACGACCTGAACAGGCTTCTTGTCGGCACCTATCCTCATTTCGCCCGCGATGCGCTCAAAAGACACACGACGACCAGCCAACGCGAACCAGGAGAAATCGCGACCAGCTCGATCCAACGCTCTTCTGCTCAAGCGGGCCCCCTTCCACTTTCCTGGCAAATCCACGACCGGGCCAGGCGCGCCCTTCCTGCTCGGTGCAGGGGGCGACGCTGAGTCCGAAGCCGCTCGGGCGTCTCGAACCAATCGCTGTCGACGCTGTTGATGCTGGCGTTCGGCCTGAGTCGGGCTGGCTCGGGGAACAGGACGGGGAGGTGCTGGACGCGTGACAGGGCGTTGAGCCCCAACGACAGGTGACAGGAGCACGAAAAACATCAAGAGGTTCAGGCACACGTTGGGCATCGACTTCATCTATCGGACCTCCTCGGACATTCCACAGTAGCACGGACGACGGTTTTCGGTTGCGGTAACGAAGAAAACACGCCAAACTGAAAAACCGCTTCACGCCTTGGCCCCTGTGGTGAAATTGGAGGCAACATGACCACACGACTGTTCATTCTACTTGCAATCGCCTCTACCGGCCTGTTCGCACAAACACAGGCCGAGCGCATCAAAGCTGCCGAAGCTGAACTCGTACAGCTGGCCAAACAAGTTACCGAACTGCCTTTGCAGCCTGCGCCAGCCCGCTCTGCACCGATTCGCCCCAATCCAGCCGCTGCGCGTGTCGCCCGCAAGATCGCTGAGTTTGCTGCTCTTAATGAAGACCTTGCACTGATTCGAAGAGCGCAGCTTCTGTTGGCGGAAGCACAGCAGAAGGCAGGCGATCCGGTCGGAGCGATTACACTCCGAGATGCACTTTGCGCTGAGACTCTTGATGACGGTGGCGCAACGGCATTGCTTCAAGCGTCCAAGGCTCGCTTGACGTGGGGTGATCCAGTAGGCGCGCTGAAGGGGTTCAATCGGCTCGAGGCCGAAGCTGGCCGAACAATCCCGCGCCCACCTGCTGAGCTGGTGTCAAAGGCGCAGAAGGCCGCAGCTCTTTTTGAAGACCAGCTTCAGTCCATTACTAACGGCATTCGAAGGGGCGGCAAGGGCAGTGCAGCGGGATGGGTTGCCGCGCGGCGCTTTATTGGCACATGGCCCATCGCACCCCAGTGCCAACAGCTCATCGATGCGATTCTGAAGAAGCTCAATCGTGCCGGCTTTGCAGCGCGGGAAGGCTACCTGCGACAGGTCGCGCTGTTCTTCCCGAAACATAAGGAATGGTCCAACTGGTCTCTGAAAATCGTCCAGAACGACCGCAAGGAGGGCGATTATGACTCGGCCATTACTCTTGGCCTGCGCCTCCTTTCTCGATCAGAGTCGGTAACACCCAGTGCGGTGGATACGTTGCGGGATACCGTTGCAGCGGCCGAGAAACTGAACGCTCAGATTGCGGCAAGGAAGCTCTCGCTGCGGCCACTGACCTGTGCGAATCGCTACAACGACATCATGACTCAAATACAGACTGCTACTGCGGTCGAAGACATCCTGACGCTCGAAGAGGAGTTCGTTGCCGACTATCCAGACTCATCAAAAGTGTCGGCCCTTCAACTGGCCGTTGCCACGGCCTCGGCGGAACAATTTCCCGAAGAGGCCATCGCGCGCCTGAAGAAAATCGCCTCCCGATCTGCTGAGAGTCGCGAGGGTCAACAGGCCGCCCTGACTGCGATCCCCCTGATCGCCGAACAAGAAGGTGAAGAGGCCGCCGAAGAGTTCATTGAGAAGCGTCTTCAAGGCACATCAAGGCCTGCTGATCAAGCGGCGCTCATCTTGCAGCATAGCCGCCTTCTGGAAAGTGCCGACCGCCCCGAAGAGGCCCTGACGATGCTGGAGAAACGTGCGGAAGCGCTGGGGCCTGCTGTCGCCAGACGCCTGACACGAGCAATCGCACGCTTGAAGAAATCACCGTAAGCGACTACAGCAGGTTCACCCGTACACATCCTGGGTTGTGGACATCCTTGCCCTCATCTCAGAATCAGGGAGCATCATCCTTCGTCAGAGCGCTCCTTGGCCAACTGCCAGAAGGCCTCCATCTCTGCAAGAGTAAGGTCAGCGATTGTTTGCCCCGAGGCGATCGCGGACTGCTCGATGAATTGAAATCGAGAGGTAAATCGGGTGTTGGCCTCACGAAGAGCGTCCTCGGCAGTAATGCCCAGATGACGCCCGAGGTTGACCAATGAAAGCAGTACGTCACCGAACTCATGCTGCCGACGGGCGGACTTTCCTTCGTCACCCAGCTCCTGGCGCAGCTCGCCGATCTCCTCTTCGATTTTCGCGAGGACATCATTCACATCCTCCCAATCGAACCCGACAGATGCTGCTTTCTCCTGCAAACACTGAGCCCCCAGCAAGGCGGGAATAAGTGGCGGGACACCGTCGAGGCGCGACTCGCGTCCTACGCCCTCGGACTGTTTCAGGCTCTCCCAGTCTTTCTTGACGGCGGCGGCGTCATCAATGGGGGCACCACCAAAAACGTGAGGGTGTCGGCGAGTCAGCTTCTCTGTAACCTGCTCAATGATCGATGCCAGCCCCCTGTCTGCAACACCTTCAGAGGCGACCTCGGCATGAAACCAGATCTGAAAAAGCAGGTCTCCCAACTCGCCTTGCAGGCCATTCGGGTCTTCCCGATCCAACGCGTCCAGGACCTCGTGGCACTCCTCGATCAAATAGCGCCGAAGGGACTGGTGGGTCTGTGCAGCATCCCACGGGCATTTGGCGCGGAGATCGGCCATAACTCTTGACAGCTCAATAACAGCATCGATAAGTCTCTGATCGCTCATGACGTTGACCCTAAGGACACAACGGCTCAGCAACAAATACCAAAGTAGCCAGGTAGGGGACGAAATGGACCCCGTTCCTTTGTATCCTCTCTTCAACGATACTGGTTGGTGAGACTATGCTCCATGATCATCGGGCACCGCATACAATTCATACTGCTGGGCTTCATACTGCTGGCAGCCTTCCCTCAAGGGGGGTCTGCTCAGCAGCAATGGCAGCCCAGAGGGCCGGCACAGGATATTGGAACCGCACGCCAGACCCTGTTGGCCGAAGTACCGGCGGTGGAGACATACGACATTCTCCTCATCACCGTTGATTCGCTAAGCCCCGACGCGCTGGGGTGCTACGGCTCAACGAGGAGCAACCCATCGCCCCACATCGATCGACTTGCCAGGCGAAGTCATGTTTTCGAAGCAGCCTTCGCACCGTCGGCAGACCCGGATATTGCGTTGCTTGCACTCGCATCATCCCTCCTCCCTTCATCCCTCTCGGCGGGAATGAGTGAAGCATGCCCGTCATTGGTGACGCTCTTCGCAGATCACAACTTCAATACTCGCGGCGTTCTCGATCAGGGCTTGATCGACTCCCTCAAGGTAAGGCTTGACCGAGTAGATGAAACGCTTGGATTCGGCAGGCGGATATCCAAGAGCAACAGTGCTGCTACAAAGGCATCTGTCGCCGCGCGCCTTGCATCAGGCTCCAGCAATCGAGCCACACTCGTCCATCTTCATCTCGACGCGACCCGACCTCCTGCAACCAACCACCCGGGGTTTGATTTTGGAACGTCACCCGACGACCACTACGCCGGTGCCGTTCGCTGGGTGGATCAAGCTGTAGGGCAGCTCATCGACACACTCCGAAAATCGAAGGTCGACCAAAGGACGATCATTGTGTTGACTGCGCCATCGCCTGCGAATAACAGCCCCTCCATCGACTCTCAATCACTCCACGATCAGAACTTGCAAGTACCGTTGATGGTATTCGTCCCGGGCCTGCCGACACGTAGAGTCACACAGCCGGTCTCCACCATCGACATTGCGCCGTCATTGGCATCGCTCCACGGGTTTCCAGCGGCCTACTCGTTTCAAGGGCGGTCGTTCCTCTCAGTTTTGGTCGGCACAGCGAATTCCCCACGAACAGTCTATGCCGAGCGCCTGTCGGCAGCCCATGACGGGACGCAGCTGCTGGCCACGTCGGTCAGGTCTGCGGACTGGCGTATGACTATTGGATCAGACAACGCACGGACACTGTTTACCGATAGCGGTGCCACGGCCAGCGCGGCGCAACAAGCAGCAGCGCCGACATCTGAACTCATGCAGAACCTCGAAGACTGTTCTGTCTACATTACGGCTTGCAATCAGATTTGGAGTCGAGGCGAAGAGATCCAACCCGATATGCTGGGCGCTCAGGGGCAACTGTCGCGCGCCGAGTGGTTGATCGCCAAGGGCGATAGCCGAGCCCACAAGACACTTCTGGAGTTACTCAAGACAACACAGCATCCCACACCACTGCTGATGGAGTTTTTGCTCAAGGTAGGCCTTCCAGGCGATGCACCGCACGCAGTGGAGGCGCTCGAGTCCGATAACATCGAAGTCCGTGCGCTGGCCGCTGCCTTTCTGGTGCGGCAGGGTCGAGAAGATGCGCTCAATCACGCCCTTGCCGGCCTTTGTGAAGACATGCGCCCGCACCGCCAGGTCATTCTACTACGGCAGCTCGGGACGGTGAATAAGCCGGAGGTGTTGAAAGGAGTGCTGGAGTTCAAACCCAAACACAAGGAAGGTCTTGCTGCACGCACACTCGCGCTGATTCAATTGGGTCACCGAGAGAGCGAGGCCGACTTGATTCGACACATTCTCGACCCGGCGACCTCCTATACCAAGATGCCCTTCATCGAAGCCTACGCCCTGCACTTCCCCAACAGAGCGCCCGATGTCTTTTCGCTTGCACTGTCGGACGGCGACCCTCGTCCTGACACGATCAGCGCTGTCTTGAAACAGATAGGTGCCATGAAATCATCCCATTTGGACGACCCCGTCGCGAGCACCATCGATCACGATGATCGGCGTGTTCGCACGCAAGCCGCGACCATGCTCCAAAGCTGGAATTCACTCGCGGGAACCGAGGGGCTGCTGAGACTGGCCGCGCAGTCGCCGACAAGTGCAGGGTGGGCTGCAGCGCAGTTGATGAACACTCCACTCCTGATCGGCTCTCCCGCACTGCCCGGCATTCGCCTGGATGTCCTTGCCTCGTCGAAGGCTCCGAAGAACCTCGTCGACGGACTCGTTCCTCTCGACTGGGTCGGACAGCAGTTTGCCTTTCAGCTCGCGTCGGACCAGATGGCCAACCACTTGATCATTGTGTTCCGCAAACCCAAGTCCATATTCGAAGCTGACGACATTGTGGTGAACATCAATGGAAAACACATCAATTCAACCAGAGCGGAACTTGAGCCCCATGGCAATCAGCTGGTTCTCTCTGTCCCACTCGCCAAGAATGCTGTAGAAAAAGGTGCGAATCAGGTGCACCTGCGTGCCAGGAAAACAGCAGTGGGCACTCTACCCTTTGCCTTCTTCGTCATGACTCAGGGAAACCGCCATGAGGTGCAGGGTGGTATCGAGAAAACAAGCGACGCCTGCTCCGTTACGCTTGACCTCGACCGTGACCAGCGTGTCTTTCGACTCTGGGCCGAGGGAGTGGGTGCGCTGCCCGATGGAGTAAAGCCAACCAGAATCAGTGTCCAGAGCGCCGAAGGCTTGCTGGGACGCATCACGCTTCCACGAGACGGCGGGTCCCTGTCTCAGACACTCAAACTACCTGCCAGAGCCTGGCGTCTGACTAAACTCGCTTTGCAAATCGAGGGAGGGTCGCCTGCTCAAAGGGCAGCGGCTGTCGTCACAGGGACCAGATGAGAGGTTACCCATGGGCAGAACTGCTCCACGCCGACTGAGGATAATAATCGGCGCGTGTGCCTGCCTCTTGGCCATCGTTATCGTCTGCCAGGGGCTCTCGTTGCAGGCCAGCAAAGGAAGCACAGTCCTCTCGCGAGCCTGGAAACACGTCTCCACGAGCGAGCTGTCGGTTCTTGCCACCTTCGCCGAGTCGAGTCAGCTCAAGGCAGGCTCCCGTGTGTTGGTGGAAACAGACCAGGGGTTGCGGATGGTCGGAACTCTCGACCGCGTTGAGACGACAGCAGGGCAACAGCGCGGGCACTTGCTCATCTTCAAGGACAAGCAACACCTCCTTCATGATGACTCGTCATTCATCGCCTATCAAACAGCATCCGATGTCGCGTGGGTGGTACAGACCCTCCTGCCCAAAGAACACATTGAGACAATCACTGAACGCCTCCTTGCTACCTGGAACAAAGAGAAGGCACAGTTGTGGAGCAACCTGAAGCCAGGCCTCATCCACCTCATTGTTGATTTAGGCACCGTCCTGAAAGAAGAATTCCCAGCTCTCATAAAGTCACACGCCGACGACATCGAAATCATGGGAGAAGCCCTCAGAAAACGAGCATGGGAGGAGCACATCGAACCAGTCTTCGTGAGCGAAGTTTGGCCATTGATGGAAGAGCAAGTAGCACCTGTCATCAGCCGCGTCGGAGATGAGATCATCGCAGAAGCGCCGGTTTGGTCGCTCTACTGGGCCTACCTCAGACAGAGAGTCTCAAGCGACTCGAAGGCAAACCACCTTCAGAAGAGAATCGGCGAGTTTCTATCCGAGAAGGCTGTCCCCATTATTCAACGTCACTCACCGGAATTTCGCGAGGCCGTAAGCGCCATGCTCCTCGACACCATTAGTAACGAAAGCGTTCAACGTGCTCTTCGGGAGAGCGTCGTTGGAACGGCGTCCGACCCTCAGTTCCAGGAGGCGCTGAACCGTGTCTTGGAGCAATGGGTCCTGAAGAGTGCAAGGGTCCAGGAAGTGCTTGAAGCAGCGCTCTCACGCCCCGACGTCAAGGAGCCCCTTTCCCGCATCATGGACAGCTTCGAGCGAGACGTCCACCACATCGCCAACCTCATCTTGCTCAATGACACCCACGATGGGATCAATCCTGACCTCGCGAGGGTCCTTAGAAACCGCCTGCTCCGTGAGGATGAGGCCTGGGTGTTGCTCGTGTCAGGCGAGGGCGCACCCTGGAACGGCGAGATCCTGTCCGGCAAGGATGGAGGGACCCGGTGAGCCACAATGCCCTGGCTATTGAGAATCTCACGCTCATTGCGGGCGGCAAAACCCTCTTGAATGGCGCTGATCTCTCAGCACCACAAGGTCAATTGACGCTTCTGGTAGGGCTGAGCGGGTGCGGCAAGAGTCTGACCATTCGAATGGGAATGGGCCTCCTTGACCCGAACGACGGCACCATCGAAGCGAGCGGGAATGTGCGCGTATTCGGTCAGGAGTCAAGAGCCGGATTACAACCAACGATCGGATGCGTCTTTCAGGAGTTTGGACTGCTCGACGAGTGGACAACGGAAGAGAACATCCGATTCGGCCTGGACCATAGAGCCGATGTCGGGGAGCTGACTGCAGATCAGCGAAGAACCATCGTCCACGATCTTCTGAGCGAATTCGGTCTTGCAGGCGATATGCCTGTCTTCGCCCTGAGCCGAGGAATGAGGCAACGTTGCGCCATCGCACGTTCGCTTGCCTTTAATCCGGAGATCCTGTTCTACGACGAGCCGACCAGCGGGCTTGACCCCTCGCGATCAGCGCAGGTTGCAGAACGCATTCGCGAGGCCAACACGAAACATGGAAAGACATCCATCGTGGTGACGCACGACCTGGAGTCTTTCATACCTGTGGCAGACAAGATCATCCTCCTCGACGCCGTGCGCAAGGAGTTTCGAACCATCACGCCCGAATCCGCTCGAGAAGAGCTCAACGCCCAGGCACAGGTCGACACCGATGCGAAAGTGCCGACAGCCCCGAGGCGCTCGTTGGTGGGATCTGTTGCGACGGTGCTGGAGGGAGTCGGCCACGGCATTGAAACGTGTGGGGTCGCTGCGTGGTCTCTCGTGCAGCCGTGGCGCAACAGGCGCTGGAGTGCGTCCTACCTTCTCTGGTACTTGAAGTTGGTTGCTATCGGCTCAGCCCTGCCCTACCTGGCACTTGCAGGCTTCATTCTCGGCCTCGTTACGACGTGGTTTACCTTCAGCTTCTTTCCCTACAAGACCTATACTGAGCCCATTCTAATCGATCGGGTCATCGGGGCGACGGGCTTCGCGCTCTATCGGGTCATGGTGCCGGGCCTGGTGGCTGTTCTGGTAGCGGCACGCAATGGCGCCGCCATAGCAGCCGACGTCGGCAACCGTGTCTGGTCCGGTCAATTCGACGCCGTTCGATCATTTGGTGTGCCGCCACGAGCCTACTTTCTGAAGAACATCGTCTGGGCGCAGTTGGCAGGAATGCCCCTCCTCATCGGCGTCTGTTTTCTCTTCGCTCGTTTAGCAGGGCTTCTGGTTTTTGCAGCTATCCGTCCTGAGCACTCCACATGGTTCTGGGCAAGAGAGTTCGACCACCTCTTGCTGGGAGAAGGCGCCCTCTACATAGGCACCGGTCCGCTGCTTTGGAAATCGCTGGCTTCGGCATTTGGCGTTGCTGTGATCGCGTGGTTCCAAGGCACGCGCCCCAAGCGAAGTGGGAGAGACATCGCAACTTGCGTGACTCGAACAATTATCCTCGCCACGATATTCGTACTCATGGTGCAAATGATCGCAGCGTTTATGGAATTTGAACCTACCTGATTCGCGGTGCGACTCGACGACCCTTTTGAAGGGGATTTGCGGGTTTCTTCTTGGCTGCCTTGGAAGGTTTCTTCTTGGTCTTGTCTGTCCCAACCTGTATGAGTTGCTCAGCGCGATAGACGATTCCGTCGTTCGGTAAAGTCAACCAATCCTGAAAGAACTCCAATACAGGCCGAACCTTCAGATCTCTCGCATTCGGCGGATAGGCGAGCACGATCAGGTCTACGGACTCGCCAGGTAATACACCTGCATCGGGCAAGTAGGCTCGAGGCATCTTGCGTTGGGGCAGTAGATTCCCGTCGCTATCTTCCCAGCGAATGACAAACCCAATTCGGAACTGCCAGAAACCACCTTGCCACGCCGTCGTGCCTGTGTTCTTGACGCGGAGCCTCGCCTGGCTGGACCGGCCATTTGGCAACCAGGCCGGCAGCTCGAGTAACTCGACCTCGAGCTTTAAGTCCTCCGGTGAATAGAGGCGGGGAGGCGACGCGAGCATCTTCAATCGTCGGGCGGCTACCTCCCTGTCATGGGATGTGGCTTTCGGCCCGTCGATGATCTTCTGCAACTCAACACGCGCCTGATCAGCATGCCCCTCAAGGTGAAGATACCGCGCCAACCGCAAACGCAAGGCACCATTGAACCAAACACCCTTTTCGAGCGACTCACGATAGAACGAATAGGCAAGATCGTATTTTCGATTCTCGATGGCCAGAATGCCGTCCTGTTCAAGTCTTGCTGCGGGCTCAGCTCGCGCGATCTCCTGCTGCGAAAGCCCCGCCGCTGCGGCGGCTCTGCGAGCGGGTTCACGTATGACGGGATTCGAATCGTGCGTCATCAGCAAGAGCAGCCATCGAGCTTCAGGGTCGTTGTGCATCTCGCCGAGACACTTTGCAAAGGCCTGCCGGATCGGCACCGGACGCCAGTGATTTTCGGTATAAAGATCGCGCACTGCCAACATCAGCTCAGGACTCTTCAGAAAGGAAAGTGATTGAGCAATGCGCCCCACCAGTCCCCAGTCCTCGGTCGAGAGACTCGCACGCAACCAAGGCATCCCCTTGTCGTTTCCAAGGCGCGCAAGACAGGCAGCCATCTCCCGCTTGTCTGGAACAACAGTACTAGGAAGATTTAGATCGAGCCCCATCGCCAACTCGAGCAAGTCCTCTCCCGAAGTATCTCCCATGCGCGCCAACGCGACAGAAGCCACCAACGCCAAGGGGTTTCCCTCGGTGATCTGGCTCTTGAGGAAGGGAATCGCTGCAGTGTTCTTGATCATCCCGATCAACCATAGCGCTTGTGACTTGCGCCCGACATTGATCGCGTTCTTCGCAGCGTCACACAGTTGCAGCGACAATTGAGCCATACCGTCTTCTCCCAGACTCTGGCGAACGCCAATGGGGACATTGCCGACATAGTCCAGGAGCAAATGCTTGAGCCCAACCCAGGCCTTGCGACTCACCTCATAGTTCTTGTCGCTGAAGGCTGCCAGCTCCGAGGCAATCTTCCGACGAGACTCTTCCTCCTTCGTAAAGAGCTCAGCGCCCTCAGTCAAGTGGTGGCGATCAACCAATTCGTCGAATGACTTCATTAAACCCCGAAGGCGTCCTTCGACAGCGTCGTCCCGCCCGACAAGGTTTCGCCGTTCCGCCGGATCCGTGCCAAGGTCATAGATTTCATCGATTCGTTTCTCAACGCGCGAGATGAGTTTCTCATCACCACGGATGACGGCCTTCTTCGTGTCCTCGTCGTGACCGCCGGTCAGAACATAGTGCTCAGCAAAGACCGTCCCGAAGTCCGTGCGGCCAGGATCAATCATCAACGGCAAAAGGTTCCTTCCATGCCGCCGAACAGTGTCCTTCTGGCCGAGGATTGCCAGCAATGTCGGGACAACGTCAACGAGACTGACCGGTGTATCGACGACCCGACCCTTGAGCCCGGGGACCGCGATGAACAGAGGAACGTGGATCTCTTGTTCATAGAGACCGTGATTATGATCGCGCCCGCCATGCTCGCCAAACTCTTCGCCATGATCCGAGAACATGACGACAATTGTGTTTTTCAGTTCATCCGTCTTCTCGAGGTGATGAAAAACCCGACCGAGATTTGCGTCACTCCATGCGATCTCAGAGTCATACCTGTCCTTGTTGCCGTCGCCAAAGTCAAACCCATCCCATTTGAGATACGGCGAGTGGGGATCAAGGTAGTGAGCCCAGAGGAAAAACGGGCGGTTCTCCGTCTTCTTCAGAGTCTCAAGCACAGAATCGGACACTTGATTGGCCGCCATCTGAACAGCGTCCTGATGAGGATTGAAAACCTCAAAGCCTCTTCGCAATGTGCCAAACCACTCGGGCCGCGCTGATGTCACACGATTAAAGGCTGTGATGCCAATGCCGTACCATCCGCGCTTGCCGAGAAACCCCGCAATGGGCTGGTCGGCCGTGAATGTGAAGTTCTTTTTCCGCAGGAGTCCATGAACTTCTGTCGCCCTTGGATAGAGAGAGTTGAGCGTTGAAGAGTAGGAATAGTTGCTTGTGGGGTAAGGGGCATAGGCCCGACGGAACACCCAGGCGTCCTTTGCAATGCGATCCAATTCTGGCGTTGTCGGGTTGCCCCTGTATCCGTTGAAGCCCACGTGGTCGGCACGAACCGTGTCCACTGCGATCAACAGCAGATTCATGGTTCGACGCTCGGGCAGAATTTTCTCAAGCCAGGCATCCGCCGCCGCCTGGGCGGCGATGTCATCCTCGGGGAGCGACTGCTCCACAATCGCAGGAGCGCCTTCTCCGAGGGGAATAACGCAGTCGAGAACAGGGTCGATGAGAAACGACAATTCCATCGTTGCCGGACCACGCGAATCAACCGCAGCTGCAATGCGACGGTGCATGTCCATCTGGCGCAATGCCAACCCACAGGCCCCTCCGATGATTGAAAGGATGGCGAGAGTCCAGCAGAGGCGTCGGTACTTGACCAATGCTCTCCCTACAAAGATCGACGATAACAGGAAGGCAGTGATTGCGAGCTGTGTGTGCAGCATCGGGTAGAGCCCCACCAGCACATGGGCATTCTGGTGCAGCAAAATGCCGACTGCTGCTGCAGCTCCCATAGCAACCGTCCACTTCACTCTCGGAGAGCGGCGCGACTGCCCCATCAACCACCGCCCGAAAATGACTGAAACGAAGATCCCGAGAATTCCAACTACGCGAAACGCCCAGACAATGACATTTATGTATCGATGCTCACTGATTCGACCGCCATCAAAAGTGGCGCGATTGACCACCACAAACCCGACACCCAATACTCCTGCAATGAGCCAGACCAACGGATTGCGCCAACCAGAGGTGGTCAGCCGCGTTGAGAGCCTCGCGCAAATGAGCGACAGGACACCAACCATGACACCGACGATCAATGCTCTGGAGAAAATGACGGCCATGACCGCCAGAGTCTCGGCGAACGAGTCCAGGATTGGCCCCGGCAATCGAAACCCGATCAACGAGTCGATGATGCCAAAGAAAAGCGCTCCTACGACCCCTGCCAGCAAACTACTCCATGAGTTTGAGTGGTGGGTCGAGTCCTCGGGCAAAATGGGGTCTGATTGGGTCACGATGACATTCCTTCGTTTTCCATGATCGGCACTCAATCTATCGAAATCACCGGGGAGCAAGCAGCAGTTTTTCTCCCTTGAGACACCCACACGCCACCCTATTCGAGATCGACCGTAGCCCGCAACCATCTCTTGAATATTCATGCAAGCCAGATGTGTGTCTTGCACGCGGAAGCCGAGTATGATCAGGACCACCTGTCGACGCGAGGAAGGGGCCTCGCAGTGGATATTGAGCCCATGGAGGCAGAACTCTTGAATCGTCTGGTATTGGTGGCAGTCCTGGCTGCGATGCTCTCTCCCTGCCCCTCGGGTCAGGAAGGTGGGACTTTCTCTTTCGACGGACAGACCTTTGAAGTGAGCAGTGCCGAACTCTCCCAGGAGATCGCCCTGCTCTCGCGACTTTCCAGAGGCAACAAGGGCTTTCGCCAAATCGAGCAGGCGTGGGCACGGGTCATTCGACGCAAGGCCGCACAGCACCTGGGCCTGACTCTCGCCCCGACAGCCCTCGCGGCGATGATGGAGAAACGACACAAAGAACTGCGCCTTGCCTGGATGGTCAAGGGAGAGGTCGATCGAGATCGGCTCGCGCACTACTTGAGCTCGATCGGCTTTTCCGATCTCAAGAGCTACGAATCGTTCTGCCGAGACGAGTTCATTATGGAGCTGTTCCTTGAGCGGGAGTTTCCTGTCCATGAAGTCGCGGACGGCGAGGCCTGGCAACGATTCGCCGCAGACAACGCGACATTGAAAGTTCGAGCTCTTGTGTTCTCAGAAGAGACCACGGACAAGACGGTGCCCCTCGACTTCAAGGACCCGAACATCCGCAGCCGTTTCTTCGATTGGTGGAAGGAGCTGCCCGATTATCTTCGGTTCCCCTACGATGATGGCGAACGGCCTGCCATTGAAACCGAAGCCCTCTCTGTCGTTTTCTCGCGCTACACACCGAAGCAGTTCAAGGAGTTCTTTGAGCGGCCACGCGAGGCACTGGGCGGTGATTCCTTTGCAGACCGCACCGCAAACATCGAGATCTCTCCTCTGCACGCGACCAAAATCAGGCAGAGATGGCAGCGCTATCAGCGCACGGCGTACGGGGCCGTTCTTCGCACTCTCCCGAGAAACCTCGACGACGGCGAGAAGTTCGACGTCATACGCCCTCACCTTGAGCGCGAGTACCGAATGATCCGCTATCTGGAGTCGATTTGGCTCGACCTCAAGGGGAGTGATTCAATTGACTTGAAGGCAATCGGCGCCAGAACGGGCCTGGAGTGGAATCACTTTCCGTTCGGCCGCATCGACGGTCATGTCAATGCAGGGGAATTCTACGGCGACCACCCGATTCACATGTGGAAGCAGGAACCCGGCCTCTTTGACAACATCACAGACCCCGACAACATGGGGCACGCCCGCTTTGCCAAGGGCGTCGTTGATCAGCCCGGAGGCCACGCATCTGTTTTTGTGATTCAACGGGCCGAAGGAATGCGGCTGCTTGAGCCCGCTCAAGGGATAGAGGTATCTCGAGCCAGAGATGACTTTGGCCGGATCTTTGCCTGGAACGAAGTTCAGAAGACCCTCGGTGCATTTGGGACACGCCTTCGATTGGCGACTCAGTCGAAGCTCCCTTCCGAGGACATCACGCTAAGCAGTGTTCTTCATGCCCGAGGCGAAGCGTTGCGGAGCATGAAGGAGATCCCGAATACTCAGTGGATGGGGCCATTTTTTCTGAAAGCCAGCAAGGCCGATTCGGTAGACGCAATCCGCAACGGCCCCGTCGGGCCGAGAGTCGCGAACGCCGTCCAACGTTCGATTCGCCGCATGCTTCCGAAGGGTGCATTGCCCAGGGTTGGTGATGCCCTCCTTCCGACCTCCTGCAACAACCAACGAGTGGGAATCGTCGCTGAAGTTCTTGGAGTAAGATTCCCCACCAAAGCACAGTTTCAACTGAGCACGCTCGGCAAGTCCCAAACGGAATCGACGCTCGCGCTCGAACGCAAACAGGCACGCACGCGCCGCATCCAACTGGTCTACGCCTGGCCCAATATCGTCAAGAAGTTTCAGATCAAATCCCCTTATTTTGACCGAGTGATGGCGCAGGGACTCATGCCCAAGGTGCCACCTGTTCCCCACGAGGCGCCCCCGACACGCACCGAAACCCTGCGCGCTCGGCTGGCCGCAGGACGCTATCAATCGCTCAACCCCGTCACCTACATCGGCCAGGGCGCCTACAATGTGCTGCGATTCCTCCTGAACCCCTACTTGCTTCAGGTCGACCCGGACACCCTCGAACTGCTGCCGTACCTGGCTGCAGCCCTGCCAGATGTCTCCGAAGACGGACTCACTCACACATGGACTCTTCGCACGAATGCACGCTGGTCTGATGGAAGACCGGTCACAACTGACGACGTGCTGTTTACGTGGGCAATGATCCAGAACAAAAGCGTCCCCGCTCCGCAGATTGCAGGCGCCATTGGTGATGTGACGGACCTCCGCAAGATCGACGCGCAGCAATTCACCGTTCACTACAAGAGACGATACTTCCGTGCAACCGCGTCCTTTGGTCTCCTGGTTGGGCTCGTACCTGCTCATGCTTCGCCCACCGATGCCGCTGAATTTGCCCGAACAACCCAACTCATCGGTTGCGGCCCTTATCGCATTGAGCGGTGGGATGAAAAAGAACTCGTGCTGGACCGAGTGAGCAACTGGTGGGGAGAGGCTATTCCGCGTTTCAATGACTCGTTTCGAATACGTCGCATCGCTCATCGGTTTATCGACGACTCCCTGCAACTGTCACTTCAATTGAAGAGTGGCGAAATTGACGTTGCCGCTCTCGGCGGCACGGATGATTACATTCGGTGGAAGAAAGAGACGGCCAACGATACTCGTTTTGATTCGGCGTCGTACTTCCTCCCGAGTTGGAGTTATGTCGGCTGGAATTGCGAAGACCCTCTTTTCGTCGACAGCAAGGTAAGGCGCGCAATGGCCCACCTCGTCCCGAGAGAGGAGTTCAATCAAGCCGCCCAGGGCGGACTCGCTCGTCTCGTAATCGGCCCCTTCCCGAATGGAAGCCCTTGCTCTGATCCTGAGGCGACAGTGCCGCGATTCAGTTACCGACGGGCAGAGCAACTGCTGAAGGAGGCCGGCTGGACGGATAGCAATGAAGACGGCGTGCTTGATCGAGAGGGCAAGGCGTTTCGATTCGAATTGATCCGACCAAAGGGCAGCGCCTCGTGGATGAAGATTCTGGATGTGTACCGAGAACGCCTCGAACAGATCGGCATTCAAATGACGATTCGACCCGTTGACTTCCGTGCCATACTCGACCTTGGTCCCAAGCATGACTTTCAGGCTTACGCGCTGATTTGGAGAATGAACGCCGTTGATCCAGATGTCTTCGACCTGTTCCATTCGAGCCAGACCGCGGATGGAAACAACTGGCAGAATTTCAAACATAAGTCCGCCGACAAGTTGCTCGCAAAATACCAAGTGACAACGAGCCGTACGGATCGCGCTGCACTTGGGCGACAGATCCACCGCCTGGTCATGGCAGAACAGCCGATGTGTTTTCTGTTTTCGAGCCCCAGCTGTGTAGTCTGGAACAAACGAGTGAGAGGAGTTAAGGCGCATCGACTCGGCCTGAGAGAATGGGACATGTACCTGAAGTCGGACAAGTAATGAACGAGGAGCGACCTTGATCCAAGCGGTCTTACGACGTCTTTTATCCAGCTGCGTTGTGCTGGCAGGAATCATCGGGGTGCTCTTCGCCCTTATCCACCTGCCTGCGACCGATCTCGCACCTTTGGCGCCGGGAATGACACCTGAAGACCGTGACCGTGTCCGTAGCGAATACCGTCAGGCCTTTGGGCTGGATCGTCCGATCGTTGATCGCTTCCTCGCCTGGTCTGGCGACCTGTTGACGGGAGACCTCGGCTATAGCCAGGCAGATGGTCGGCAGGTTGCTGACAAACTTAAGACTGCCCTCGGCCCAACACTGCTCCTGCAGGGATCGGCAATCCTCCTGATGTTTGCGATGGGTGTTCCCCTCGGGGTGCTCTGCGCCGCCCGCCACGGCAGGTGGCTGGACCGCCTTCTCTTCACCGTCCTGACCGCTGCCTGGAGCATTCCCGGGTTTTGGCTGGGCACCCTTCTGCTGCTTTTTCTCTGCACCGACGCAGGATTCTCGCTGTTTCCAGCGGGAGGATGGCCGGGACCAGATGAGGGAACTCTCGCCAACTACCTCAAACACATGGCGCTTCCTGTGGCTGTGCTGGCACTTCCAGGTGTCTGTGTCATCACTCGGCACGTCCGTGCATCGATGTGTGCAGCTCTCGGCTCAGACTACATCCGCTTCGCACGATCACTCGGGGTTGGCGATGGCGTCATCCTTCGACGCCACGCGCTCCGCAACAGCCTGCTGCCCGTTGTGACGATTTTTGGCGGCCTCCTCCCATCGCTTCTTGGAGGCTCCATCATCGTTGAGCGCATCTTTGACATTCAAGGAATGGGACACCTGCTCTGGGAGTCGGCTGCAGCCAGAGATCACACAGTCCTTCAAGCAGTCTTTTTCTTCAGCGTCGTTGCGACATTGGTCGGCTATCTCATCAGTGATGTAGCAGCGCTTCTCTTAAATCCGCGGACACGAGTCGCATGACGCACCTCGACAGGAAGACAAACAGCGAACGGCCACGCGCAAGAGGCGCCCGTCTGGTCATCGCCGTGTTATTGTGCGTCAGCAGCCTCGCACCTTTTCTATCGAACGCGCGCCCCCTCACCCTCGTCATGGATGGTGCGCGCACATGGCCGCTCTTCGCTGCATTGACGACCCTGGACATTCTCTGGGTCACAGCTCTTCTTGCCTCAATCCCCATCGCCTCGTGGTGTCGGCGCCGAGGTCGAATGACCGGCTGGGTCGCATTGTTGACGCTCGCCATCGGCATGACCCTGGCAGCCGTGCATGACACGAAACTCGATGCGCGTCGATACCTCCAGGAGTCTGCCTTGCGAGAAGAGCTCGCAGAACTCGACGCGCGAATCCTTGATTCCGATGAATCTGTGCTCGGTGAGCTCAGGAGTTTCGCCCTCACCGCAGGCGCCGTGCGCGCGGTCTCCATTGATGTGGAGGACCGCCTTATCGCTCTGGAGGATTCAGCCCCAATGCCTTCTGTGCGTACCCTCATTCAGGACAACGAATCAACTCTGCAGGACCTGCTCGGCGCGAGTTTTGTCCTCAACCCTCACAGCCCGAAACACTCAAACTCCCACACGCGAAATCAACGAGGCAGTCTGTCCGGCACTCACTGGCTCGGCACCGATCCAAGGGGACGCGATCTGCTTGCTATTCTCATTCATGGCACTCGCACCGCCTTTACCATTGCGGTCCCGATTGTAGTCATCACGATGTTGATCGGACTCCTGGTCGGCGGGATGGCAGGGCTCTACGGCGGATTCGTTGACAGTGCCCTTTCGCGCCTCATTGAGCTCGTCATGTGCCTGCCTGTCCTCGTGCTGCTGGTGCTCTTCGCCTCCTGGCTTCCTCAGGGACCCAGCGCCATGATCGTAATTCTCTCATGCGTTTTCTGGACTCACCCTGCGCGCCTGGTTCGCGCCGAAGCACGGCGCGTGGCCCAGGAGGACTTCGTCGCAGCGGCGCGAATCCTCGGTGCCTCCAATTGGCACATCCTCCGCACCCACATCATCCCCCACTCGATTCCACCTCTAATCGTCAGCGCCTCCTTCACCCTCGGTTGGGCCATCATGGTAGAGAGCTCGCTGTCATTCCTCGGTCTCGGCGTCGCGGGCACCGCCAGTTGGGGTGAGCTCCTGATGCTGGCGCGAGCCGATTTGGGAGAAGCGGCCCACACTGCCGTCTGGGCCGGCACAGCACTCTTTGCCGTCGTCTGTTCCGCCAACATCATCGGTGATCGTGCAGGTCGATCAGTGAGCTGATTCACCTGCAATCGTCCGCTGCATACTCTCAGTGAAACGAATCCCTCGAAGCTTGAACTCATCCACGAAGGCACGGCCATCGACAGCCACCTCCAGCGAGGTCGCCCCAGCCTTAATCTCACCTCGAGCCATGAGAATAGCAATGACACTGGCAGACCATCCCGTGCATCGTTGCATCGCGGAGAAGCCTGTCTTCTCATCCTCGAAGTCGATCACCTCGAATGTCATCTTAACTTCGTGACCATCTTTCAGCCCCTTGACTGTGACCCGCAAGATGACCAGATCGCGGTCATCGGGGAACCGCAAACTCTCTGCAGCAACCTTGTTGAAGAGGTCGCGTGGAATCACCTTTGTGGACCCGAGTTCAACAGGCTCAAGATCGAGCAGCCCCAGATCGCGAATCACTTTGAAGCGTTCATAGTGCCCCTGATAGCGAACAGTCTTGTAATCGTACTCTCTGACCTTTCCCTCGAATGTCCATGGGCAGGTTGATGTGCCGCCCGAGGTCACGAACGCTTCGCAGCGGCCGATTGGTTCCTCGAAGACAATTTCCTCCAACTCGGAGAACGTCTCGACGTCAACAACTTTGCCATCTCGAAGGAAGACCGCGTTGCCAAAATACTCATTGGTCAGGCCGACCATGGCAAAGACAACCTTGTAGAAAAGAGGTGGCTGCGGGTTTTGGGGCAAGCCACCGCAACGCAATTGAACCGAATCTGTTTTATCCAGAAACCCCATGCCATAGACAGCCAGAGTATTGGCCAGACCCGGTGCCAATCCGCAGTCAGGAATAATGCACACTTTGGCAGCCTGGGCTTCTTCATCCATGGAGAGGACGCGCCGCGTCACATCTGTATTGCCGCCTAAGTCGCACATGTGCGAACCTGCATGAATGCAGGCCAGAGCAATCGAAGGGTTGAAGAAATACGGAACGGCCGAGAGAGTCGAGTCAACACCGGTCAGGGTTGCTTCAACGGCACCACCATCGCGAACGTCCAGTTCGTGTCCCTCGCAAACGTCACGCTCCAGCAGTCCGTTCACCTTCTCAGCAGCAGCAAGTGCAGCGCGTTTGTCTGAATCAAACAGAAGAATGCAATCCGCATCGCCGAACCGCCCCATGTCGTAGGCCGCTGCCGCGCCCTGCAACCCGGCGCCCAAGACTGCATACTTGTATCCCATGACTACCGTCTCCTCACGTTCTAACCACGTCCCGCCCAGATCCTACGTCCTGGACAAGAAGCAGTAAACCCGTTTGGCTCCTACGGCAGAATTGACATGACTGTCGCATTGGGCGACGAAGGGTCAGGGGTCGATGACAGTCCGACATAGCCGACGGAAATGGCTGGTGCCGGAAGACCGGTCAGCCACAGGTTGCGGACGATCGCCATGTTGGGCGAAGGCAGGGTCGAGTTCAGGGCATCACCGCCGTTGGCGAGGAAATCCACATATTCAAAACTCGACACCTGATGAAAGACAGTCGCGGTCACCTTGATTGGGCGCAACGTACCCGCGGGCACAGTAATCTGGTAATTCGTGGTGTCAATGTAGTGGTTGTCGGGATAG
>PVBE011032581.1_pt1 | contig 23595 bp, 16 predicted proteins | sample 1631181 | NCBI WGS metagenome assembly PVBE01 (sample SAMN08397723, study PRJNA350692) | Marine metagenome, whole genome shotgun sequencing project. | isolation source: water | place: Pacific Ocean | collected 2012-04 | reverse complement strand
GAGGCAATGGAGTCCTGTCGGACGATGGAGAATTGTTCGGAACGGACCTGAAGAAAAACAAATCGGCAACGTGGTCTCTCCCCCTGGCAACCGAGGCACGCGTCAAGGCCATGGTATCCACCCCACAACGACTCTATGTTGCCGGTCGGTTTACACCCGACCGCAGTGGGCCCAACGTGATTCGCTGTTACTCGGTCACCAAGGGAACTTTACTCGCAGAACTAGAACTTCCGCACGAACTGGTCCATGATGGGCTGGCCATAGCCGGTCAACATCTCTACGTGACTACGCAGAGTGGCCTGCTGATTTGCATTGGTCGCCGGTAGTCGAATTACGGTAGTAACCGCTGCCCACTCAACGCACCATGACACCTTCTACCTCGTTGACCCTGAAGAAAAAGATCGCTTTCACGCTGGTTAGCGTACTTCTCTTTTTCACGTTACTGGAATGCACCCTGGTCGTCTGCGGACTCGATCCCGTGATCCGCCAGGAGGATCCTTTCATTGGATTCACCTCGTCGATTCCACTCTACGTAAACGATGCTGACTCGCCGTTAGCCGGGATGCTGGTCACTGCTCCTAATCGGCGAACCCATTTTAATGTCCAACGATTTCCCAGGAAAAAGCCAGCCAATACATTTCGCGTTTTCTGCCTGGGCGGCAGTACCACGTACGGACGACCGTTCGATGATGTCACCTCATTCCCGGGATGGCTTCGAGAAATGTTGCCCGTTGCCGATCCAAACCGATCCTGGGAAGTGATCAATGCGGGTGGCGTTAGTTACGCCAGTTACCGGATTGCAGCTGTTGTCGAGGAATTGGTGCATTACCAACCCGACCTGTTCGTGATTTATACTGGCCACAACGAGTTCCTGGAGAAACGCACCTACCCGAGACTCAGCGAGATGTCGCCGTTGCTGACCCGGGCAGCCGGCACGGCCAGCCACCTGCGAACGTACTCGCTGATTCATAAGCTACTCTCCGGGCCGTCGAGGTCTCCATTCGATCCCTACCCGATGACCGCTGAAGTGGACGAAATCCTGAACCACACCGTGGGACCTTCTTCCTATCAACGTGATGACGGTTTACATGAACAGATCGACAGCCACTTCGAATACAACCTGCAACGCATCGTGCAACTGGCACGCTCCTGCGGTGCCGAGGTATTGATCATCTCTCCCGCCAGCAACCTGAAGGACTGTTCACCCTTCAAAAGTCAGCACCGGGATACGCTAACAAACGCGGACAGGAAACGTTTCGACAACCTGCTTGAAGAGGTACGTCCCCTGCAGTTGCAAGGAACAATCGACAAAGCAATTATCCAGTGCGAACAGGCACGGTCGATCGATGATCGTCATGCCGAACTGCATTACCGACTGGGACGATTGCTGCTGGAGGCAAACCGACAGGAAGAGGCGCTGGCAGCCAGCGAACGCGCCCTGGAAGAAGATATCTGTCCACTACGAGCACCCTCTTCAATACGACAATCCTGTGAACGGGTGGCACAGGTACAAAACGTTCCGTTCGTTGATTTCCATCATCTTCTGCAGCAACAGTGCGTACGTGAAAACCAGCATGGCCTGCCTGGGCAGGAATATTTCCTGGATCACGTTCACCTGCGACCTGCCGTTCACCGTCAGCTCGCCATTCATATCGTCGATCAGATGATTGCCAGTGACTTACTCCAGGGCGAAACATCCTGGAAGGAGCGAGACCTGTCTGAAGTCGACGAGCGCGTCTACGGACGGGTAGACCCGGACACCCATGCCATAGCTTTGCGTAATGTTGCCAAGGTTCTTAACTGGGCCGGAAAGCACCTGGAAGCTGGCTCACTGGCCCTGGAATCCCTGGAAACGCTCCCCCGGGATGCGGAGGCCTTGTTGCTGGCAGCACCCTACCTGAAAACCATGGGTCGACTGGACGAAGCAGCTGAACATTACCGACAGGCACTGGCGCAGTTACCAGATCATGTAGAAGCCCACAAATTACTGGGCGCCCTACTGGCAGAAACCATGCGCTACGACGAAGCCAAAAAACACTTTCGAGAAGTCCTGCGGATCCACCCTGGAGACTGGCAAGCGCACCTGCGAGTTGGCATTCTTTGTGCCCGATTGCAACAATTCAAGGAGTCGCTGCCGCATTACCAGTCGGCACTACAGCAGGCACCCAACGAGGCAGTCATCCATTTCCATTATGGCATCTCGCTTGCCTACCTGGGACAGGTTCCAAAAGCCATCCATGAATACCGGCAGGCGATTTCACTTAACCCTCAGCAGGCTGATGCTTTCTTTAACCTGGCCACGCTACTGGAAACAACAGCTCCCGCCGAGGCCGCGAATCATTATCGCCAGGCGCTCAAGATCAATCCTGGTTTGCTACCTGCACAAACACGGTTACAACAGCTCCTGGAACAAAGAACCTCCGAAACCCCTGACTAGAAATATTCTCACAACCGATTTACCAATCGTGTTGCTTACACGGAGAAATAACCATGTCTCAACGGAATCCATTGCCAGCTATCCAGCCGGTGATTCGTCCTGTTTTATTGAGCGTCGTTACCCTGGTCATTACGTTCAGCCAGGTGGTCACCCTCGTGGCCGGTCAACGTGGATCGATCAACCGTTGGCACCTGGCCGGGACCATCCACCAACTGGCTGCACAACATCGCGAACAATTTCAAATCCCGGGAATGTCGGTAGCCATCGCCCAGCGGGGACGGATCGTCTACCAACAGGGTTTCGGATATCGAAACCAGGAGCAACGGCTTCCAGCAACCGTACAAACACGCTATCGACTTGCTTCGATCAGTAAATCCGTGACCTCGGTACTGGTCATGCTCCTCGTAGAGCAGGGTCGCCTGGACCTGGATCGTGAACTGGGAGGATACCTGCCAGGTCTGTCCAGGGAGCATCGGGCAATCCGACTAGCCCAGTTACTCTCGCACCAATCCGGTATTCGCCATTACCAACCGAATGATCCTGACACGCTCAAATTCGAATATTGCCACAAGGCAATAAGCTTCTTCCAGGACGATGATCTCAAGTTTCCACCCGGTGAAAAGTTCCTCTACAGCACACATGCCTACACCATGCTGGGAGCGGCCCTGGAAAAAGCAACTAACAAGTCCTTTCGCCAGCTAGTCATCGACGAGATCACGATCAAGCAAAACCTGCCAACACTGCGTCCGGAAGATCGATCCATTAACGATCCCCTGCGTGCAACCCTGTATAACAACGTGGCAACCGGGGACTCGCCTGCCGGCAAGCCCCAGAAGATTCGCAACATGCCCGTGACGGCGGATGATATCAGTTGGAAATGTCCAGGTGGTGGCCTGGAATCCACGGCACCGGATCTTTGCCGATTTGCACTCCAGTTGATGAATGGCTCACTACTCAAAGATACCAATCGCCAACAACTCTGGACCGCCCGCAAGCTAAAGAGTGGTAAAGTTACCAACTATGGCCTGGGCTGGGTTCTTGGTGCTACCAACGACCATGCCTACGTTGCACACAGTGGTTCACAACTGGGGGCCAAGTCGTATCTACGCATCTATCCAAAGGAAGAGATTGTCGTGGTCATCCTCTCCAACTGTCGCAGCCACCGCCCCCAGGATCTGGGGGATACGCTGTCCCAGAAGGTACTTGCACAACCATACCCTACTCGCCGGTTCCTACTGCGTCGTCGCTAGAGAAATCGATTCGTTAGATCGTCCGTTCCACGCGAGGCGTTAAACACGGTTACTTAAAGATCACGTAAGAGACCAGCGACTTGCTCCCGCATGTTTTCCTGGATCGTCCCTGGAAACCCCACAAAGAATTCGGGACACTTGCAATCTCCTGCCTGGCTGGTCAACAATAATCTCTATCGTTCATCCGTGTACCCCGTTTCTGTAATGCCAAGGGAAACAAACTGCCATGGGAATCCTGGACCGCTTTCGACTGGACGGAAAACGCCTCTTCATTACAGGCGGTAGCCGCGGATTGGGTCGAGAAATGGCACTGGCCATTGCCGACGCTGGCGCCGACGTCATTCTTGCCGGACGGGATCCAGAGAGCCTGGAAAACACTGCGAACGACATTCGCAAGCTGGAACGGCAGGCATGGACCGTTCAGGCCGACGTGGGGTCGCCAGCTGACTGCGAACAAGTGTGTGAACAGGTACTGAACAATTACGGCCCCATCGACATCCTGATCAATAACGTGGGTGGTCGCCGTGAAAACATTGCGACAGAATCGATGCCCCTGGAAACCTGGAATCAATTGGTTGACCTGAACCTGACCAGCACCTTTATCTGCACGAAGATAGTAGGTGGGTCCATGATCGAACGTGGCACGGGCGGCCGGGTGATCAACATTGCTTCGATCAACAGCATGGTTGCCGGTCGCCAGATCCACGGACGCCACTACGAAACCTGTAAAGCTGCCGTCGTCCAGTTCACGCGAGCCACCGCTGCTGACTGGGCACCGCATGGAATTACGGTCAACGCCATTTGCCCAGGTGGTTTCATGACGGAACCCAATGTCCGTTGGTCCCGGGAACATCCCGATGTCATCGAGGGCTTCAAGTCCAATATCCCGAGCGGTGATTTTGGAGAACCAGAGGACCTGGGACCACTGGCCGTCTATCTTGCCAGTGATGCATCACGTTACATGACGGGAGCATCCCTGGTCATCGACGGCGGTTATACCCTCTGGTAAATCGAGTCCCTCGCATATTCACACTCGCAAGCAACTGACACCTTCACGAAAAAAGCGAGAGTGGATTCTGGATAGAAAATCCACTCTCGCTTCATAAGGTCCACAAGGAGGTAAACACTTCGGCTCCTTGTTGCCTCTCGTCAGGCAGTAAAACTGCCTGCCGCCTTACTCTTTCTTCGCTTCTTCAGCAGCCGGAGCAGCTTCTTCCTTGGCCGGAGCAGCTTCTTCCTTGGCCGGAGCAGCTTCTTCTTCAGCGGCCGGAGCAGCTTCTTCTTCAGCAGCCGGAGCAGCTTCTTCCTTGGCTTCCTCGCCCTCGACGGGATTACCATCAGCGTCGGTACCTTCCGGATGGTTCTCCATACCCTCGCCCTTGTTTTCTACTTCACCATTATCGGTGGGAATTGGCGTAGACGATGGCTCACTATTACAACCAACTGTGACGAAACAAACGGCTAACAACATCATTGCAATGATATTCACTACCTTCATCGAAAATCTTCCCTTCAAAAAACACTTCGAAATTTATATCGTGGCAGTCGTTCCGCTACGACTGTACATCCCACATGAACCTACAAACTCTACGTTTATTCCCTGAAAGGGAATATTGCAAGAGAATCCTGCCTTAAAATGCAGAAAAAGACATCTCGATACCTCCTTATCCGCCTGTCCGCAGCCACATAATCCGATTATCTTGACGGGCTGATACTGGAAATAGCCCCGGCATTAAACGGCACGTCAAAAGTCTCATCACGATCCAACGCCAACGATGGGTTTTCTCGTACTTATCAACCCCGAGTCATTAATGAACCAACGAACCCTCCTGGAACCCAACAGATTTCACCTCCTGGCCTGCCTGATCATCCTGCTCGGTAACCCGATAATCATCGAGGCCACCGAACCTAATCGTCCAAATTTCCTGGTACTGGTCTCGGACGATCAACGCCCGGATACAATCGGAGTGCTGGGAAACCCGATCATCCAGACTCCCAACCTGGATCGGCTGGCAAGATCTGGCATGATATTTACACGGGCAGTTTGTCCGTTTCCATTATGTGTTCCCAGCCGAGCCGAGATACTGACGGGCACGTCAGCACTGGAAAACGGAGTTCCTTTCAAAGCAGGGCAGCTCCAGGGCAGAACCGGACGCATGAGATCCGATCTTGTTTTCTGGGGTGATGCCATGCGCAGCGGTGGATACCACACCTGGTACTGTGGCAAGTGGATGAACGACGGCAGCCCGAAAACTCGCGGCTATGACGAAACAAGCGCTCTCTTTAGCTCGGGGGGCGCCGGCCCGGCGGGAAAGCAGCCTCGCTATAACCGCAACGGTCGGCTCATTACAGGTTATCGCGGATGGACATTCAAAACCAAGGATGGCATACCTGAACTGAAGAAAGGCATCGGGCTTGTTGGTGAAACAAGCCGCTATATCGCCGATGGAGCCATCGCCTTGCTTGAACGTGAGATCGATCGGCCATTTTTTCTACACGTGAACTTTACGGCTCCACACGATCCACTCGTCATCCCGCCGGGCTACAAAGACAAATACAATCCCGCTCGCATCCCTCTTCCCAGGAACTTCGCATCCCAACATCCGTTCGATCACGGCAATGCTAAAGGTCGTGACGAACAACTACTGCCGTTGCCACGAACCAAGAACGATATTCGCGATCAACTTGCAGCCTACTACGCCGTGATTGATGACATGGACACGCAGATCGGTCGAATCCTGAAAAAGCTGAAAGAAACCGGGCGAAGCGACAATACGATTATCATCTTCACCAGTGACCATGGGCTGGCAATCGGCAGCCACGGTCTCCTGGGAAAGCAAAACATGTACGAACATACGGTCGGCGTTCCGTTTATTATTGCAGGCAAAGGAATTCCCAAGGGTGCTCGCTCTTCCGCCCTGGTCTACCTTCGCGACATGTTTCCTACAACATGCGAACTTGCCGGTATTGCTGTCCCATCAACGGTCACTGCACAGAGTTTCGCACCAAGCCTGCGCGGCGAAAAATCCAGCACAGCACGGAAAACAGCCTATGCTTATTTCTACGACAGCCAACGTATGATACGCACCGATCGCTGGAAGCTGATTTTCTATCCCCAGCTCAAGAGCTACCAACTCTTTGACCTCAAAAACGACCCGCATGAGTTGCATGACCTGTCCAGCGATACCGCCCATGCTGACCGCTTGAATCAACTACGTCGCCAAATGGAACAATGGTTTCGAAGCCGGGGAGATACCGTCTTTTAAGTGGTGAACCGCTGGTTACATTGTCCCTGAGGCAATGACCCATGGCCGCTGGATGCAAGATCAATGAAACCTCCTGTTGTTCCGACGCCCCATGATTATCACGCTGGGCAACTAGCTTCAGAATGGGTCGACAGGACATCCACGTAGCGCAATAAAAAACCGGCCCTCCACGCGATGGTAAAGGGCCGGTTTGATTCGCAACAAAAATCCAGCAGGTTATTTAACGGTACCTGTTCCGTCAGCCTTCAGGTCAAGCGTGAACGTATTTTCACCCGCCTTGACTTCCAACGTCAATGGAGTCGTCGATGGGTTATTGAACTTCGCATTGATCTGGGTCTTGGATTGCATCCCCTCAGTTGGATCCGCTCCACCCTCTTGCATCTGTTCTACCATCTCCAGTTCCGCAGCTTCATCAGCATCAGGATCCGAAGTTTCAGGTGCGGCTGTTTTCTCGAACTTGCCGACCATTACCTTGTACTTGCCAACGGGAGCACCCATCTTGGTCTCTTCAGCATAAACGGCTTCAATGTTGAAAGTGCCGTCAGCTGCCGAGTCACAAGCGTAAACTCGTGACGCACCAGCGTCGGTTGCCTGGAGACGAATCCGAGCATCTGCCAACGGTTTACCATCGTAGGTAATCTTGCCTGATACCGGGTTCACATCCTCACTCTCGGCACCACACCCAAGCGAGGAAACCATTAACGCTACTGCACCTAACCATAAAAAACTATTACGCATCGCATTCTCTCTTTCGTAAACTACGGCAAGCTGGATTCCGTGACTTCCTGAGAACCAACTACCTAAAGTAACTATCCTGGCTTTAGACCTGTTGTCTAGAACCATTCCACTACAACCTGCCAACCACAAACCCTTGAAATCCTAGCTGCCCAGACAATCAATTCAGCCCTTTACCTGAACTGAAATCAATCGTCCCACCAAGGTCTGCGTGGCACCTATTTTAACAAATCAATTCTGTCCCTTTACCCAACCAACTTGGGTCACTGAACAAACAAAACGCTCTCAACCCTTCTAACAGACTCACTCACTCGCCTAATAATTCCACAAAACTGAATTAAAAGCTGGAATCTCTACATGACTTAAATCAGCCAATACAATCTGTTTTGCAAGACAAGACCGAAACCAGCAAAGGGAGAGAACCACAGAAAGGGCTAAAACGGCCATTCGAGGAACCAGACCTCATTGAGCTGGAAATCTCAATATAACCCCTTTGCAACCAAAAGAACAACCACTTTAGCCCAACAGGTATGTGGAAAAACATAGCCTGGCTGTGAAAAACCTGACAAATCTTGACGTTTGTAACGGCAAATGTCCATTCCGCGATCTGCCATGGGCCTTTTGCAGCCAAACGATTTCAAACCCCACAGGTACACCCACACATAAACCCTGCAACTGCGATCCGGCCAGCAAGCCGGACAAATACAAAATGTCCCGCCATGAAACACTCAGGATGCCATGACTTCCGCAATAGGCTCGTTGCCCTCGGCAACCAGGCGAACCGGACGACCATCGGCCGTCCTCAATTCATGGTCGGGAGCAATGCCCAGCAAGGTATAAATCGTTGCAGCTAGTTCGGCAGGTGTAACGGGACGATCTCGTGGACTTTCCCCCACGGCATCGCTGGACCCGACAATCGTCCCTCCACGAATGCCCGCACCGGCCAGGGCCAGGCTAAACACACGTGGCCAATGATCGCGTCCACCGGCTGTATTCAGTTTTGGAGTCCGCCCAAACTCACCCATGACCACGACAAGCGTTTCATCCAGTAAGCCACGTTCAGTCAAGTCATCCAGCAAGGCACTAACGGCCAGGTCTAGCGAGGGAATCAAGCCAACTGGTTTCTTGGCGCCGGTATAACCTTCTTTCAAACGTGTGTAGAGATTGTTGTGCGTATCCCAACCATGGTGATTAACGGTCACAAAGGAAACACCACGCTCCACCAGTCGCCGGGCCAGCAGACAACTTTGACCGACCGTCCGACTTCCATAACGTTCCCTGACTCGACGAGGTTCCTGCGCCAGGTCAAAGGCCTGCTTGGCCTGGGAAGAAGTAATCAGCCGGTAAGCCTGTTCGAATTCCGGATCATTACTGCCTTCACCTCGATCCTCCACAAGTCCGCTGAAACGATCTAGATCCTGTAGGTATGACTGCCTCCGCCTCATCCGATCCGCCGTAATACCGGCATAAAAATCGAGATCACGTACACGAAAGTCAGGCTTGGCAGGATCACTCCCCACGGCAAACGGCCGTATCGCCGGTGGCAAGAAACCGTGCCCGCTGATCTTGGAACCACCCACGCGAAAATCGGGGACTGCGATATGTGCCGGAAGAATCATCTCCCGGGACTGTTGTAAATAGGCTGCCACTGATCCATGAACCGGATATTCCAACACCGGTGAAGGCCGATGACCGGTCATCAAGTAATGGGTACCGAAATTATGTTCTCCCAGCGGTGAAGTCATGGAACGCACCAGGGCAACTTGCTTCATGCGCTGAGCCAGGCGAGGAAGACACTCGCTTAATACCACACCAGGAATCGTTGTTTGAATCGGCTTCAAAGGACCACGGACTTCCAGGGGCGCCGAGGGTTTCAGGTCAAAAGTTTCCAGGTGGCTGGGCCCACCATCCAGCCAGATCAAGATGCATGACTTGGCTCTCGGAGACCGTGAGGAATCTCGACCGCCAACCGCGGCCTGCAATTGGCCAATCCCCAGGCCAAACGCTGCCAACCCTCCAACCTGCAACACATCACGTCGTGACACACCGTCACAACGTCGAGCGCGATCGCTGGAAGCGTTTTCGTGTTTTTCCATGGAATGAATCCCTGGGTCCCAATCGTTATCGACAAATCCAAACTACTGCTAGTGATTCGTAACAAACTCTCGACAGGCAAGTAAGCTCCAGAACAAGTCCTCGAACCATTGCTGACGTTCGGCAACCACGGCAGACTGTTTCCACTGCCGTTGCCAGTGTTCCTCTTCCAGGTTCGTTGGATCACGACTGAAGCAAGTACGATACAACTGAGTCACGATCTCTTCCCGGGACAACCTGGATTTCAGCAACTGGTTCAGGTAGCCATGTTCATGGCAGATCTTCCCGTTGATCAAGGCGCCATTCACAAGGTGTAACTTCCGGGTCAAACCTCCTGTCACCGCTGTCGGCGTTCCCTCTTCGCAACTTTCTTCCCGCGAGCACCGTCCCAGGATATCGAGTTGCGGAGACGGAATGCGAGAATCAAAAAGCGTGACCGCGCGCGTTCCCAATGGCAAATCTGCATAACGTTGGGGAACTCCCGTCACATCCACCAGGGCATCCAGCAAGACCTCGGGGTCAAGAGGCCGTACCAGGGCATGGGAATAAAACCGGTCATCGGCCTGGTTCGCCGGCACGGCGCGGGCGCTGCGTGCATAAGCCTCGCTACTGACGATGGTACGAACCATGTAACGCCACGAATAACCATGCTGACGAAATTCAGTTCCCAGCGCATCCAGCAAGGCAGGATGCGTAGCAGGATTGGTAGATCGCATATCATTGACCGGTTCCACCAGGCCGCGACCCATGAGTCTCTTCCACAAACGATTCACCATCGATCGTGCAAAATAGGGATTCTCCGGGGCAACCAGCCAGTCTGCGAACGCCTCCCGTCCGGCCTGGACGGTTGGTAAAAAACGCGATCCCGGAATCCGTGGCCTGGCAGCCTCGCCTGTCCTCGGATGGGTCACCTCCGCTCCTGCCTGGAACGACACCATCCGCCCCACCTGGAGCGGTGCAATAATCGCTGCCAGGCCGTGGTAATCATCCTGGGTCCAACGATCCAGCGGATGATCATGGCAATTTGCACATCGAAGACGAACTCCCATGAATAAATCGCTCACCAATTCAGCGCGTGCACGTGGATCTGCAGCTGCCCGAAAAAAGTTCGCCGGACCACTTTGGTGAGAGTCCCCGGTAGCCGTTAACATCTCGCGAACCATCTCTGCATAGGACGTCTCACCCTGAATTCGACGATGCAGCCACTCATGATACTTCCTGGCCCCAACACTATCCTTCGGCTGGGAACGGATTCTCAGCAACCTGGAAAAATACAATGTCCAGTAATCGGTAGCCTGTGGTGACTTGAGCAACCGGTCGATTAACAAGCCGCGTTTTACTGAGCTCTTATCGGCCAGGTAGCTGCGGGCTTGCTCCCGTGTCGGCAAACGACCTGTCAAATCAAGGTACAACCTTCTCACGAACGTCGCATCGTCCGCGGGCGGCGAAACCGGTAACCGCAGTTGTTCCAGCATCGCATGTACATGCTGATCAATAAAACTCTCACCTCGCGCAGATGCCGATGGAACCAACTCGTCCGAGAGAGGTACCGTGAATTGCAGCGGTAACACGCGATCCAGATACCGCGCAACCACGACATGTCGACCGCGCCGCGACAACGTAGCCCGTGCTGTCACGGTATCGATCTGTACAGCAGACTCATCCTCCGGAGTAAAGACTGTCCAGCCGGTAACATCAACTTGTTGACCATCCGCAAACGTCGCCCAGGCACGAATCTTCACCTGCTCACCAGTTTTAATGGCCAGGTAACTTGAAGGCTGCACATGAAACCGAACCAACTGCCGGGGAGAACCACGAGCAGCTCCCTGCTCAATCCAATGCAGCAAGCGCTTGGCCGCTGCCTGTTCCGGGTCCAGGCGATAACCCCCACCGTGATCAAGGAGACCGGTCGGTTTCAATAACAACAGGCTGGCTGCCGGATTCGACAGGTTCACGCGGCGACCACCGCGTTGCTGAACAATCGCCTGGTAGTCCGCTGCCGGGTTACTTCCGTAGAGTGAAAGATGGAAACCACCTCGACCCGCTGCCGCTCCATGACAGGCACCCGCATTGCACCCGGCCTTCGTCAAAACAGGCGCTACCTGGGTGTCAAAATCCAGGGTTGCCGTTGGCGCAGCTCCCACGAGCACTGCCAGGTAAACGGTGTAACAATTCAACAATCAATCACTCCATGAAACCTTCGCCTAGTCCACTACCAAACTTGATCCGCAACAAGCCCCTACACGATAACCACGCTGCATCCGTGAACGGCTGCCTAGCGATCTGTCGGCAACTTACGCTTGCCAGTTTCACTGGAATCTTCCGGTTCACCAGGTGGCTTCTTGCTCGGTTCCGGATACTGCGTAGACCATTTTTTCAAGTAACGTTGAGCCGTCTCGGTACCGTAGTTTTTCAACTTGCCTGCTTTCATAATTCGTCGAGCAGCACGCCCCGCTTGCTGACCAAGATCCGGATGTTTCACAAAGTATTTCTCTGCCGCCTGGGCCGCACGTTCCACTTCCTCGACGGAAGCTCCCTTGCGAATAACCGGACCCAGAAGTGAACGTAGATCCATCGGTGCTTTCGACGCCCCAGTTGCCGGGCGAGTTCCCGGTTTCCTGTCAGCGCGACGCCTCGGACTCAAGTCTGCCAATGCAGGCGCCTTCCCTCCAATGACTTTCGACACGGGCTTGAGGATCTTTACGGCATCCGCCTGCAAGCTTGGTGAAACCAAGGCAACATTACTGACGACCTTGTGATCCTTGGCAAATACGATGGTCAACGTGACCTTACGATTCAACCCATAGGATCCGGGACCCTCCTTACCGTCCAGGGAAATCGTCACGGGATTTTTCTTCGGCAACGCGTGCTGAGCGCGTTTAAGCCGTCCTTCCAATGCCGTCAGGTCATCACCCAGGAAAATCAAGCTGCCATAAAGCTCTTTCGGGTACTGTTCCGCGTAGCGCATCAAGGCCTGCGTGAGACTGTTTCCAGGACGTGTTAACTGGTGCACGAAAATAAATAACGTCGGTCGGGTGCCGGCTTCCTTCAGCGGGTTGAATTCCTTGCCAGCCAATTCACCAAAAACGCCTCGCACCTGGAAGTCTGCCAGCTTTTCACCAAGCTGCGGACCTGAAAACACCGGCGGATCCTCACCCTGGCTGATCCCCGCAGAAAGACAGATCGCAATCGACAAGCAACAAGTCTGGATTTTGCCTAACCATGTTTTTGTCATCATCAAAGCAACTCCTCGAAAAATCGAAATCCAGTCCCTCAGGAAGAACCTTAACTATTGACCTCTTGCATCTTACCAACAAACAACCGAACTGAAAGTTCCGATCACGGACCAAGGAAATACGGTTAAACCCTGGAAAACAAGCACTTGCAGTAATTCACTCCATCCTCGGTGGCACTGTTTTCTCATTTTCATCTTTTTTTTCCTGCCCTTGGACCAAACGTGTCACAGACCCCTCGATACTCATTAACAAGAGACAGGGGAAAGGTATCCAAAACTTCCCCCTACGAAACGATCGAGAATTTCCCGTCACCCCTTGGAGGAGAAAAATCATGGCCAAGTATTACATCGAATCCGGACAACTCAAGCGAATCATCGAAGCCAGTGGTCCCATTTCAGCAGCTGCCATTGCACTGGAACGTGCCCGTGAACAGGATCTTGAATTGGCCCGGGTACTAACCATTAACGAACGTGGTTTTGTTCGTGAACGACCGCATACCGAGCGATATACGACTGACCTGGTCCTGGAAACAGGTACCTTACTCACCCTGCTCTGGGAGCAGGCACTTGAATAACTGACTCGTAAAACGCGTCGATTTGCGAGCTGTGCCTGACTCCGAAGTCCGCATGATTCCAGTATACTAAACCAATCGATGGTTTATTTTATTCCCGATTGGATAATGACTGTCATGCTTTATCCCTGCCTGTCACAGCTCGCAAACCGAGCTCTTAATGAACGACTGGGAACGAATCATACCGTTCGCTAAATCCCAATAAGAGCATCTTTCCATGACTGACCAACCTCTCCGATTGCTGGTACTTGGCGCACATCCGGATGACGCAGAGTTTCATTCCGGCGGCCTGGCGACAATCTATGCACAGCGCGGGCACGTGGTGAAAATGGTCTCCGTCACCAACGGGGCAGCTGGTCACCACCAACTACCAGCTATCGAACTGGCTCGACGCAGGAGCAAGGAAGCCGAAGCTGCCGGCGATGTCATCGGCGCTCGTTATGATGTCTGGAGTTTTCCCGATGGTCAGTTGCAACCAACGTTGGAAGTTCGGGAGGCTATCATCCGTGAGATTCGCACCTTCGCGCCTGATCTTGTCGTGACCCATCGAACCTGTGACTACCACCCGGATCATCGTGCCGTCGGACAGGCAGTGCAGGATGCATCCTATCTTGTAACCGTTCCACTGGTCGTTCCCGAAGTACCGATACTGGATAAGGATCCTGTTGTCGCCTACATGACGGACCCTTTTACCAAGCCGACTGCCCTGGAAGCTCATGCCGTTATCGATATCGACCCTTACCTGGACACCATCGTCCAGATGTTATCCCAGCACGTTTCCCAGGTATTCGAATTCCTTCCCTATAACAAGGGAAGCTTTGATTCGGTACCCACGGATCCCGAGGCACGTATGCCATGGCTCCAGGAAACGTTTCAACAGTACATTGCGTGGCGCAGTGACAAACATCGCGGAGCGCTGATTGCTGCTTACGGAGAGACTCGTGGCAACCAGGTTCGCTGCATGGAAGCGTACGAGATCAGCGAATATGCCAGTTCCCTGGACGAGGAACAAAAAAGTCGACTGTTCCCAACGTCGACTGTTCCCAACAGAGAGTAATGAGAACCAGGCCAGGTTTAGCGGTCCTGGGCCGGCGGTAGGTGCCGCACCACGAACAGCACTTCGCACTGCATCGTCGCGCCACCATCTCCAGGAAGCAGAGCGGGTTGCTTGGGTTTCGGAGTTACTGGTGCCTTATCCGGCAAGGGAACCGGATCTACTTTCAGCACGGCAGTGGTTCCCAGGGGACGGGCAATACGACTAAGCAACACAAGGTCGGTTAGCAAGCGACCAGCGCGGGCCTTGAACACCTTGGCGGCTTGCTTCTGATCTTTCCCGGACTGATTCCACTGACTCGCCACGGCCTCATTCAGGGACTTGAACGTCTGTAGCTCATGGGGCAACAGGGCAAGGTTAAAGCGATGCCCGGTAATCTCCCTGGGGAAATCACTCAGCGCTGCCGTGGTGTCATCTACCTGTTGGCCATTACAAACCACGTAAATCAGATCCACGTCCATGTAGTTGTTATTTTTATTGTCCTGCTTGCTCACCACGCCCTTCAGATATCGACTCTTGAGAATGGATTGTTCCAGCGGACGATCCACCTCAATAGCACGGTCATAGACGATACCATGGTTCATAAGAAGCTGGTCCAGGGTACGATTCTTGACGCCCTCCGGCGTCACCGCTACCTCGATGACAAATAGCAATCGATTACCAACCAGTTGCTCCAACCCAGGCACCTTCGGCAATGGACGTGACACCGTGGGATCGTTCGTTCCGGGAATCGGCTTGGTTTCAGTGGGTTTGGTTTCAATGGGTGTTGTCGCGGGTTCCTTCACGGCACCTGGTGTCCCAGCTACTTTCTCCACGCTTCCCGGGTTGACCGTATCCTGCGGATCCTGGGACACGTTCGAACCTGGCAACATCTCCAACGGATTGTTTGCGATTGCAGGATCCTGCTCGCCTGTAGCGGAATTGGAACCTGCCACTTCACTGGGTGGACTACCAACTGGATCATTCTGACTGGCCATGTTGCCCATGGGCACGGGAACCAATAATCGAACAACCAGTAGCAGCGCAGCCGCCATCGTCAGTGACAAGACCAATCCTTGCCATCGTTCACGTATCCACGATGGTGTCCTTTCCGCGTTGACTGATTTCTGGGCGTCAGCAGGATCGACACGTTCTGATTCTGGGACCGGTTGTTGACGGGCGGCTGTCTCGAGCACACTCCGTACAAACCCTTCTCCCAGTTGATGCTTTGGCAACTGCTGCATATCCGTCCGTAACCGTTTCAAATCATCCAGGGTCTCACGATGAACAGCGTTATCATCTAGCCATTGTTCCACCAGCGCACGCTCCTGGCTGGTCACCTCGCCATCCAGGTAGGCACCCAACAATGTTTCGTTAACTGTTTCGTGAAAATTCATAATGGTTTCATTCGACCAGAAAGAATTCCCTGGCAAACCAGGGAGCAGGCTCTCGGTAACAACTGTATAAGAATCGGCATTTTGACACCCGATTCATTGCCTTTGACTTGGATAACCCCGTACCCGAAATGATTTACGGCACTTTATTTGAAAGCTTAAACGGGAGCATTCCCGCGTGCCTGCACACCTCACATGCCCTTAATATTGGTGCAGCTTTGAAAAGAAGTCAAACTTTTTGCGCGATTCCCGGCCGGATCCCATAATTCCGTAGAAAAATCTGGAAAACCAGTGTTCCCAGGCCCCTGCAGGACTCGTGTAGCCCTGTTAATCGAACAGTGTTCCCGGTCAGGATGCGCCTCGAAAGCAGACTTACAAACCCCCTGTTCCCCACCTGCCAATCCGAGACTTGTGTTTGCGCCTGGAAAGTGGATTTAACCGGTTATGGACAAGATTACTCGACGACCGGGCACAAAAACACAATAATCAGGCAATCATGGAACGGTACCTGCCTTTCGGAAAAGGAATGCCCGGTGTGATGATTATGATGCGTCCATCTCGACTGGCTTCCACCTGGCTGCAGACTGGTCTGCTGGTGCTCTTACTTCTCAATACCCAACAGTCCTTGCAGGGTGCAGACTTAAGCGAAGGTCGCAAGTTATACCACAGCGGTGCCTACTGGGAATGCATCGAAACGGCGACGTCAGCCATTGAGCAAACACCCTGGATCGAATCCTGGTGGAAATTGAAAATCGATTCCCAGCGGGCGGTTGGCCAGTACTCCGGGGCGCTGCTGACTATCGAAAACGGTCTGAAGCGTTTTACGACAAGTATCCAGTTGCGTTGGCTCGGTTATGAAATCTACCAACGCAACGGCTTACCCCAGAAGGCCATGGAAATGCTTGCCGCCATCGAGCAATTGGCCAACCAGGCTCCCTGGCGTTACTCCGATGCCACGAACCGTGTGATCCTGGGCCGTTTCTTTCTTCTCAGTGGGGCGGATCCTCGCCAGGTACTGGAGCTGGCCTACGATCGAGCCAAGAAAGACCAACCCCAGCTCGTGGACAGTTGGATTGCCTCGGGAGAACTGGCACTTGATAAACAAGACTTCCCACTGGCAGCCAAGTCCTTTGAAGCCGCTTTGAAACTGGTCGAAGACGATCCCCATATTCACTACTTGATGGCACGCGCCCTGGCTTCGTCCGACCCCGAACGTGCCACCCGGTCGCTCGAGCAGGCACTCAAGCTCAATCCCCTCCATGTTCCCAGCCACATTCTCAAAGTGGATCATTTCATTGATTCCGAACAATATGAACAGGCTCGACTGGAGTTGCGACTGGTCCTGGGCATCAACATCCGCCATTCCATTGCCTGGGCTTACCAGGCCGTCCTGGCCCACCTGGAAAATGACCTGGCCAGTGAACAACTCTGGTGCCAGGCCTCCCGCCAATGGAATATCGATGCTGCAGATTCAGATCACCTGATCGGACGCAAGCTTTCCCAGAAGTACCGTTTCAAGGAAGGGGCTCATTACCAGCGGCAGGCCTTACAGGCCAATCCGGAGCATGTACGGGCCCAGGCCCAACTATCCCAGGATCTGCTGCGTCTGGGACGTGAAGAAGAAGGCTGGCAACTGGCACAAAAAGTCAACCAGCAGGACCCTTATAACATCGTGGCTCACAACCTCGTCACGTTACAGGGCAAGCTGGCCAAGTTCACCTCGTTGGAGGAAAACGGCATCCTGCTGCGGATGGATGCCCGGGAAGCACAGATCTACGGACCACGTGCCATGCGACTGTTGCAGCGAGCCCGGCAAACGCTGTGCACCAAGTATGCCATGACTATCCAGGAACCCGTGATCGTGGAAATCTTTCCCGACCAAAAAGACTTTGCCATCCGCACCTTTGGCCTGCCTGGCGGGGCAGGATTCCTGGGAGTTTGTTTTGGGAAAGTCATCACGGCCAACAGCCCGGCCTCCCAGGGTGCCCACCCCTCCAACTGGGAAGCCGTGCTATGGCATGAATTCTGTCACGTGGTAACTCTCCAGAAAACGCGCAACAAAATGCCTCGCTGGTTGAGCGAAGGAATTTCCGTCTACGAGGAACGCCAGGCGAACACGAGCTGGGGTCAGTCCATGGATGCGCAGTATCGCAAGACCATCCTGGCAGGTGGCCTCACGCCGATCAGTCAATTGAGCGGTGCCTTCTTGCAACCTCCCTCTCCGATGCACCTCCAGTTTGCCTATTACCAGTCATCACTCGTCGTCGAATACGTGATTGAACGCTATGGCATGAAAGTGCTGCTGCAAATACTGGACGACCTGGGTGCCGGTATGCCTATCAACCAGTCCTTGCAGCGCTATAGCGGATCCCTGCCGCTGCTGGAAAAAGAATTCGAACAATTCGCTCGTCAACAGGCAGAGAAACTCGCTCCCTCCCTGGACTGGTCCGACCCGGATTTACCTGACCGACCAGGCCTCCCGCAGGTACAAGAGTGGCTCCAGCAACATCCTCGCAACTACCTGGCCTTGCGTCTTCATGCACAGCTGCTGGTGCGAGACAAGCAATGGAAAGCCGCCCTGCAACCCCTCGACCTGCTGCGCAAATCATTTCCCGAGGATATTAGCGGGGGATCTGCCTATGAGCTCCTCGCACAAGTTCATCGTCAACTGGATCAACCGCAACAAGAACAGGCGATCCTGGAACAGTGGATTGCACGAGACAACGATGCACTGGACGCCCAGCTGAGGTTATTGGAGATTTATGCCAGCCAAAAGTCCTGGCCTGCCTTGGCGACGGTGGCAGAACAGACCCTGGCCGTCAATCCCTTGTTAACGAGTCCGCACCAGCAACTGTCGATGGCTTCAACGGCCTTGCAGAAACCTCACCAGGCGATTCCAGCATTGCAGTCGCTACTGGCCTTAGATCCTCGTGATCCGGCCGACATCCACTACCGACTGGCTTACGCCTACCACGAAACGAACCAGCCTGCACACGCTCGGCGCCACGTACTTCAGGCATTGGAATACGCGCCGCGTTACCGGGATGCACATCGCTTACTGCTGAAACTTGGTCCAGCTGCTCCACCGGCAGACCAACAACCCCAGGAAAAACCCTGACATGCGATCACAATACGGTTCTCGTTTTCTTCTCCTGCTGCTCGTCGTCGGGCTGTTCAGTGTCAGCCTTGGTCAACCGGGTGGCTCGCGGGCAGTTCCGGATTATGGACAACGCGTGAATCGACGCGGTGTTCCTGACTGGGAAAACGATGTCCAGTTTAAGCACGACCTCTTTACCTTTGTTCGAGTCCGTTACGATTCCTGGAGATCTCGCAACAAGTGGGCGACCGATTACCCGGACAGCGACCTGAATTTTTCTTTTCGCCTGCAACAACTCACTTCACTGAAAGTTCATCCCGACGGCAAGATCCTGAACCTGACAGACAAGGAGCTGTTTAATTATCCATTTATCTACATGGTGGAACCGGGAGACCTGGTACTCAACGATGACGAGGTCAAGGCCCTGCGGCGTTACCTGCTGAACGGTGGCTTCATGATGGTTGATGACTTCTGGGGGGAACGGGAATGGGAAAATTTTGAACATGAAATCCTGCGTGTCTTTCCAGATCGAAAAATCGTCGACCTACCCAAGGAACATGAAATCTTCAACTGTGTTTACCCACTCAATGACAAACCACAGGTACCGAGTATCGGTTGGGCCCTGCGGGGTCGCAGCTCCGGCATTACCTGGGAACGGCCGGATGCTCGTGAAGCACACTACCGCGCCATCCTGGACGACCACGACCAGATCATCGTGATGATCTGTCACAACACGGATCTTGGTGACGGCTGGGAACGTGAAGGAGAGGACGAGTGGTATTTCCGCGAGTTCTCGGAAAAAAGAGCGTACCCACTGGGAATCAATATCGTAACGTACGCCATGACCCACTAGGAAAGGACCCCCTATCGTGAGCAGTGTTTCTGAATCGTATGAACTGCAACAAGTGGCTGTTCAACAGATCATGGAAAGTCGTGATCAAATTCGCGCCGAGTTATCCAAGGTGATCGTGGGACAACAGGAAGTCACGGAACAACTCCTGATTAGCCTGTTTGCCGGAGGCCATTGCCTCATCACAGGTGCTCCAGGACTGGCCAAGACCCTGCTGGTCCAGTCCATCGCCCAGATCTTTCATTTGAATTTCCAGCGTATCCAGTTCACACCGGACCTGATGCCTGCGGACATCACCGGAACCGAGATCCTGGAAGAAGCCAGCGATGGAACACGACGTATGCAGTTCGTCAAAGGACCCATCTTTGCAAACGTCATCCTGGCCGATGAAATCAATCGAACTCCACCGAAAACCCAGGCAGCGTTGCTGGAGGCCATGCAGGAACACCAGGTCACTGCTGCGGGTGTCTGCTACCCACTGGATGAACCTTTCTTCGTGCTGGCAACTCAGAATCCGATCGAAATGGAGGGAACCTATCCGCTTCCCGAGGCACAGCTGGATCGTTTCATGTTTAACGTCGTGGTCGATTACTTGCCTGAAGATGACGAAGTCCAGGTGGTTGCTCAAACAACGACCTCGAAACCCGCTCAAATCGAGCCGCTCTTCAGCCAGGAAGACGTCTTGCGATTCCATGAGATCGTACGAACTGTTCCGATCGCAGAAGAACTCATTCGTTATGCCGTGCAACTGGCAGGAGCTACTCGACCTGGACGTCCCGAAGCACCTGACTTCGTCAACGAATGGGTCAGCTGGGGAGCCGGTCTTCGGGGAGCCCAGAACCTGGTCCTGGGAGCCAAGGCACGGGCCCTCTTGCAAGGACGTGCCCACGTGACCGTGGAGGACATCCAGGCGCTCACGCACAGTACGTTCCGCCATCGTATCCTCGTCGGCTACCGGGCCGAGGCAGAGGGAATCTCGTGTGATACCGTCATCGATCGTTTACTGGACACGATCCCAGCTCCCGCTTAAACCATGGCCTCATCTCCCACAGCATCCACTGAAACACCCGTTGAACAAACGGCATCCGCGCAACCGGCCCGGAAATCCTTGATCGACCCGGCCGGCCTGATGCGCATCAAATCCCTGCTGCTGCGCGCCAAGGTCGTGGTGGAAGGTTTTTTCAGTGGACTGCATAGAAGTCCTTTCCACGGATTCAGCGTTGAATTCAGCGAATACCGCGAATACTCTCCAGGTGATGACCCTCGCTATCTTGATTGGCACCTCTACGCTCGCTCCGATCGCTACTACATCAAGCGATTCGAAGACGAAACCAATTTAAGGGTCCACCTGCTCGTCGACCTGAGCCAATCCATGAGTTATGGCTCCGCAACTTATAGCAAAGCAGAATACGCTCGTACGATCGCTGCCACGCTGGCCTATTTTCTCTACCGACAACGGGATGCCGTGGGGCTGTTTACCTTTACCGAACAAGTCGATCAATACCTGCCCGCGCGCTATCGAACCGGACACCTGCAGCGATTGATGGCTGGACTGGAAACCGCCACATCCGGTACGGGAACGGACCTGGACAACCCCCTCGAACATGTTGCCTCTGTCCTTCATAAACGCGGACTCGTAATTCTTGTTTCCGATTTATTGACTCCTGTTGAATTACTCTCCAGTCGCCTGAGCTACCTGACCTCCCGGGGACATGAAGTCGTGGTCATGCGGATCCTGGATCCCGAGGAAGTAAATTTCACTTTTCAATCACCGGCTATGTTCCAGGATGTTGAAACAAGCCGCGACCTTTATGTCGATCCCCAGGGTGTGCGAGAGAAATACCTGCAACGCTTCGAGGAACACGAGACCCAGGTCAAGAATATCTGTGCAGAGCTTGGTATCGAATTCTGTCGATTTACAACCGACCAACCTCTCGATTTAACCCTCTTCGATTTCGTGAACTCGCGACTGCAACGTGGCAAGGGTGCCGGCCCGCGACGGGTCTCCCGGAATCCAGGCCAGGCAAGTGGGAGTCCTCGATGAGCCTGCTAACTCCCCTCTACATCGCAGGACTGCTCGGCATCTCGCTGCCGATCCTGTTTCACCTGATCCGGCGCAGCCCCAGTGGACAGGTCCCCTTTAGCTCGTTGATGTTCCTCTCCCCTTCCCCGCCTCGACTCACACGTCGTAGTCGCATCGATCACTGGCTTTTGCTGCTACTAAGAGCCCTGGTACTACTACTGCTCGTATTAGCATTTGCCAGGCCCTTCCTGCGAAAAAATTCTGAATTCATCGCGAATGGTTTACAGGGTCGACGGATTGCCGTCCTGCTCGATACCAGTGCCAGCATGCAACGTCCCGGTGCCTGGGAACAGGTCGTGAAAGAAGTGGACCTGCTCCTGGAAGAACTTGCACCCGAAGATCGGACCGCCATCTACCGCTTCGATCAACGCGTGACCGAGGTCGCCGGATTTGACCACAGCCTCCGAACCAACCAGCAACAACGGCATGGCCTGCTGAAAAACCAGGTGCAACAATTGTCCCCCAGCTGGTCCCATACGGAACTGGGGCTGGCACTATCCACTGTAGCCACCGAACTAGTCGCCCTCGCTGACCAGGATGAGGTTCATGTGGGAGCCAGTTTGCAGGTCATCTTGATTAGCGATCTGCAGCAGGGAGCCGCCTTGCAACACCTGGAAGCCTTCGAGTGGCCAGAAAACGTCAAGCTGCAAATTCGGACCGTCTCAGCGCCCGAAAAAACCAACGCCAGCCTCCACCTCGTCGCGGATCGCTCGCAAACGGATCAAGGTGACGAAAACTGGCGACTACGGATCGATAACGCCGCCGGGTCGACCAGCGAAAACTACCAGGTCCAGTGGGCAACCAGCGAAGGCCCCGTTCCCGGTATACCTCCCAGCAGTGTCTATGTACTGCCCGGGAAAAGTCACGTCATGCGACTGCCTGAACGAAAAGCTGCTTCCTGGGATCGCCTGGTACTGACCGGAGATCAACAACCTTTCGACAATACACTCTTCATTGCACCTCGTGTCCAGGAAACATTTGACATCGGATTCGTCGGCCCTGGATCCAGCAAGAACCCCGAGGATTTACTCTATTACCTGGACAGTGTTTTTTCAGATGACCCGCTCCGCAATATCAAGGTCGTCCAGGTAAAAAATCCCAGTGAAATCAACCAGCCGCAAAACATACCCGTGAAACTGGTGGTTGCCAGTGGAAACCTTGATCCCCCTGCTGTGACGTCACTACGAAGCTATGTTTCCAGGGGGGGACACTTGCTCTACGTGATCCAGGAAAACACGAGCGCCGAATCCCTGAGAGCACTCCTGGATGACAAGGACCTGCAACTCCAGGAAGCAGAAGTTACGAACTATGCCATGCTCAGTGATATCGACTTCTCACACCCGCTCTTCACTCCCTTTGCCAGTCCACAATTTCGTGACTTCAAAACAATTCATTTCTGGAACCACCGACAACTGAAAATCAACACCACGGACAACCGACACGTGTTGGCACGGTTTGACGACCACGACATCGCCATGATCGAAGAAAGTCTTGAGAAAGGAAAAATCTGGATCATGACCAGTGGTTGGCAACCCGGGGACAGCCAACT
>PVBE012085703.1_pt1 | contig 23601 bp, 19 predicted proteins | sample 1631181 | NCBI WGS metagenome assembly PVBE01 (sample SAMN08397723, study PRJNA350692) | Marine metagenome, whole genome shotgun sequencing project. | isolation source: water | place: Pacific Ocean | collected 2012-04 | reverse complement strand
CGTCCGGCGAGAGATGACATCACCCGAGGGCGGCTTCTACTCCGCCCAGGACGCCGACAGCGAGGGCGAGGAGGGCAAGTTCTTCGTTTGGCGGCCGAATGAAATCACCGAAATCTTGGGCGATGAACGAGCGAGAATCGTCAGCCGAGTCTATGGCGTGGCCGACGAGGGCAACTTCGAAGGGAAATCCATCCTTCACAAAGCGGAGTCCGCTGACAAAGTGGCGAACGAGTTCGGCATGAGCCGTGATGACCTAGACGTCATCGTCGATGAATCGAAGCGACTACTGCTTGAGGCGAGGAATCAACGCGTCGAACCTCTTTGCGACGACAAGATTTTGACGGAGTGGAACGGCCTCATGCTCCACGCATTCGCCGAAGCCGGGGCGGTCTTGTCCGATCAACGGTACGTCGAGATCGCGCGCGCCAACGCGTCGTTTCTGCTCGGTTCGGTGCGCAGAGAAGGCCGGCTTCTTCGTACCTATAGGGACGGCGAAGCGAAGTTGAACGCGTATCTGGCCGACTACGCGGCGCTGATCGACGGCTTGATCGCACTCCACGAAGCGGATCGGGATCCGACGTGGTTGACGGAAGCCGTAGCGCTGGCAAAACAGATGGTCGCGTTGTTCTGGGACGATGCCGCCGAGCAGTTCTACGATACGGGCAGCGACCACGAGCGGCTCGTCGTCAGGCCGCGAGACGTGACCGACAACGCCCTGCCCTCCGGCGTGGCGATGGCCGTGGACGTGATGCTTCGGCTGGCGGTGGTCACCGACGATCGGGAATTCGAATCGAAAGCCGCCAAATCCTTCCGATCGGTCAAGTACCTGATGGCTCACCACCCGATGGCCGTTGGCCACTGGATCTGCGCCCTGGACTTCCACTTCTCGCGACCAAAGGAAATTGCCGTAGTCGGACGCCGCGACCGGGCCGACACTCGCCGGTTGATCGAGAAGGTGTTCAAGCGTTACTTGCCCAATCGCGTCCTCGTTTCCTTCGACCCGACCGTGGCTGAGCTCCTAGAGTCGCCGCTGATCGCCGAGAGACAGATGCTTGGCGGTGCCGCCACCGCGTTCGTCTGCGAGAACTACGTGTGCAAGCTCCCCACGTCGAGTCCCGAGGAGCTGGCGCTCCAGCTAGCCACGTAACGGACGCCGATCTCCACATTTCGTGGTCGTGGTAGAATCATGGCCACGCGAGACCTCGCGCAATTTCGCCCACCGACAGCGCTGCCGCGCGCCAAGGGCGTTCTCCGGAGACCTGCCGTGACCAAACGAATCGTGATCTGTTGCGACGGCACATGGAACACTCCGGACCAACCCGACCAACGTCCTCAACATGGCCCGCGCCGTCAAATCAGAAGCCGAGGACGGTACGAGCCAGATCGTTTTGTACGACGCCGGGATCGGCGCCGGCGGCATGTTCGATCATTGGGGTGGCGGCGCATTCGGTAGAGGCTTGGTCAAGAACATCGGCGATGCCTACAGATTCCTGATTCAGAACTACGCGCCTGGCGATTAGGTTTTCCTGTTCGGGTTCAGTCGAGGGGCATACACCGCTCGAAGCACTGTCGGGTTGATCCGAAATTGCGGCTTATTGACGCAGGAGCACGGGGATCGTTTCGACGAGGCGTTGTCCCTCTATCGAAGGCGTGACGACGGTCCGGACACGCCGGAAGCGATTGAGTTCAAACGAGCGTATTCACGCGAGATCGAACTCGAGTTCCTCGGCGTCTGGGATACGGTTGGCGCTTTGGGGATACCGCTTAGAGGCCTAAATCGGTTGACGGGTAGCCGGTACCAGTTCCACGACATCGTGTTGCCAAGGATCGTCAAGCGGGCCTACCATGCATTGGCGATCGACGAGCTGAGATTCGCTTTTCGGCCGACGTTGCGAGAGGCGAAACCGAGACCCAGACAGGTCGTCGAGCAAGTATGGTTCGCCGGGTCCCACGGCGACGTTGGCGGCGGATATCAAGCTTCCGGGTTGGCTGGAATCGCCTTCACCTGGATGTTGCAGAAGGCAGAAGACGCCGGACTCGAACTCGACGACGAGTACGTCGACGCGAACGTACAATCGGTCCCGCTGGATCACCTCCACAATTCCAGAACGTCGTTTTTCAAATTGTCGCCGTCGCACGCACGGGAGATTGGGTCCGGAAACGCGACCAATCAAGCCGTTCATCCGGCCGCGGTCGGCAGGTACGACTCGGCGATTCCGCCCTACCGGCCATCGAATCTGGAAGCGTATTTGTCTGAGCCTGCGCATCGAATCGGCGATGTGCGGGACGAGTGACCTCCCACCGTCATGACCATGGTCGGAAAGGCAAGCGCATGCTGGCAAGGTCCGATCGTTCAGGTGAGCAGCGACTTCCAATCGGCGGCGCCGTCCGGGCGTTTATGTTGGCCTTAGGAAAGGCGGAAAATTGACCCGACATTCGATAGGCTTCGTCCGGTGCTTCGGAGATTCTCAATCCGGTTCCCGACCACGGAAGACCGAATTGGCTATTGTTGCCCAGGGAACTCGAATCCTCTACCATAAGTCTCCGGAACGAGGTGTCACGTGGCCGAGGGAACATCTGTCATCCAAGATCTAACAAAGGCTGTCGGGGCTGACTACGTCCTGCACACGCTGGAAGACCTGCTGGTTTTCGAGTACGACGGGTCCGTCGATCGCGCCGTGCCAATGGCGGTCGTGATCCCTGAGAGCACCGACCAGGTGGCCGGGTGCGTCAACGTCGCATCGCGCCATGGCGTGCCCGTCGTGGCTCGCGGCGCCGGCACTGGATTGAGCGGCGGCGCCGTTGCGGAACAAGGCGGCATCGTCATTGCCCTGACACGTATGAACCGCGTCCTCGAGGTCGATGCTGACAACCTGTTGGCCGTGGTTGAACCCGGGGTTGTCAACATCGATCTCACCAAGTATGTTTCGAATCTTGGTTTGTATTACGCTCCGGATCCGTCCAGCCAACGCGCCTGCACGATCGGCGGCAACGTTGCCGAGAACTCCGGCGGGCCCCATTGCCTGGCCTACGGCGTGACGACGAACCACGTGCTCGGCATGGAGGTCGTGCTGGCCGATGGCTCCGTCGAGTGGATCGGAGGCAAGACTCGCGAAGCTGCCGGTCACGATCTACGCGGCATCCTCGTTGGGTCAGAGGGCACGTTGGCGATTGTGACCAAGATTATCGTTCGGCTTCTGCGACAACCTGAGGCTGTCAAGACGCTGCTCGCCGTTTTCGAGGATCTGGACGATGCAAGCGCCGCGGTCTCAGGCATCATCGGCGCAGGGATCGTCCCCGCGGCCATCGAGATGATGGACGACCTATGCATCCAAGCTGCCGAGGCGGCGGTCCATGCCGGATACCCTGACGGCGCGGGCGCAGTGCTCCTGGTTGAGGTCGACGGCTTAACCGAGGCCGTCGAAGAAGAGGCCGAGGCCGTCGAAGAAGTCTGCAACCGATTCAATCCGATGCAGATACGCACCGCCACCGATGAAGAAGAACGCGAAAGGCTATGGTCCGGACGCAAAGGCGTCCTCGGGGCGTTGGGCCGGCTCGCGCCCAACTACTACCTCGTCGACGGTACCGTGCCCAGAACTCGACTCGTGGAAGTGTTATCTCGAATCAGACAGATGTCCGTCGACACCGGATATCCCATCGCGAACCTGCTGCACGCGGGCGACGGCAATTTGCACCCGTCCGTCCTGTTCGACGAACGCAAACCCGGCGACACCGCCGCCGCGCTGGACATCGGCGGCAAGATTCTCGAGTTTTGCGTCGAGGTTGGCGGCGTCCTTTCCGGCGAGCACGGGATCGGTCTCGAAAAGCAGCAATATATGCCCCTGATGTTCAACGACTCGGACCTTGACGCGATGGCGCGGCTCAAACCATCCTTCGCGACTAACGACATCCTCAATCCGGGCAAAATCTTCCCTTCAGGCGCTTCGTGCGGCGAGTTTTCGCAGATGTCAGCGGTCTCGAAAGCCGGGCTCGGCGCCTCGGTCTAGCCAGCCGATTCTCGACGAATGTCCAACGACCGCGAAACCATAGCCGCGCAGGCAATCGAACAAGCTCTCGGCGCCGGGCGAGCTGTCGCGGACGTCGATACGTACCGGATCGCTGAGTTCGCTCCGTCCTCGGCCGCCAAACCAGACTCGGTCGATGAACTCAGCGCCGTGATGCGGGAGGCACATGCCGCCGGACTGACCGTCGCCCCGTTTGGCGGCGGGACGAGAATGGCGCTCGGCAATGTCCCTGGACCGATCGATCTCGCGATCGACCTCACCGCCTTGGACGGCGTCGTTTCCCACAGCCCCGCCGATCTCACCGGAACGTTCCAGGCAGGAATGACCATGTCCAACCTCCAACGAGTTCTAGCAGATCATGGGCAATTCCTCCCGCTGGATGCACCGTTGCCCGACAGAGCCACGATAGGCGGCACGCTCGCGGCAGGCGTCAGCGGTCCACTGAAATGGCAATTCGGCAACCCGCGCGACCTCGTGATCGGCATGAAGGTTGTCCAAGCAGATGGCTCGGTCGTCAAGAGCGGCGGGCAGGTCGTCAAGAATGTGAGCGGCTACGACATGGCGAGATTGCATATCGGCGGCTTGGGCTCGCTGGGTATCATAGCGGAGGTTTCGTTCAAGCTGACCCCGCTGCCCGCGAACGAACGGACCGTGATCGCGTCCTTCGAGACCGGCGACCTCTGTGGTCGTGCGAGCATGGCCCTGTTCCGAAGTCACCTGCCCCCGTTGGCATTGACCTCGTTCGATCAGCGCGTCGCCAGCGTTGCCGGATTGCACCAGATGGCCGGTGACTGGTTCTTGGCGATCCGCTTTGGCGGCCGACCGCGCACTCTCGAACGGCTGACCCAGGAGGCCAAGCGTTTGTCACAAGAAAGCGGCGCTTCCGGCATCGAGACCTTGGAAGGCGGCGACGCAGAGGATTTCTGGCGCAAACTGTCGGACTTCGGTTGGCGTCCCGAAGACGCGCCGCGATTCGCGATTCGAATCTCCGTTTTGCCGAGCGAGACACAGCGACTTATCGATACGATATCGTCCGCGCAATTCCCTGGGCTCGAACCAGCCGTCGTTGGGCACCCGGGATACGGCAATGTCATGGCGTACTGGTTCCCGGACGAATCCGAGACGTCGCATGAAGCGGACAAATCGGTGGTTGAGTCGGCTTGGGCTGCCGCTGCCTCGGCCGGCGGGTCAGCGATCATCGAGCGGTGTCCCGCCGAATTGAAGGCGAGGGTCGACGTTTGGGGCGCCGTGGGCGGTCCAAGAGCGATCATGGAGCGTCTTAAAGAACAGTACGACCCCGATGGCGTCCTCAACCCCGGCCGCTTCGTGGGAGGCATGTGATGTCGACATCGACCGGCGAGTCGCGCATAGACCCTCGCCTGCTCTTTTCAGGCCCGGACGCCCCAGACGAATCGGACCTCTACACGTGCGTGCACTGCGGTTTCTGTCTCCAAGCGTGCCCTACGTACTTGGAAACGGGGCTTGAGACCGAATCGCCTCGTGGGCGGATCGCTTTGATGAAGGCCGTCAACGAAGGCCGCGTCGGCGTCACGCCGGAAGTCGTCAAGCACTGGGACCTGTGCATCCAGTGCCGCGCGTGCGAGGTCGTGTGCCCGTCCGGGGTGCCGTACGGGCGGCTCATTGGCGCGACAATGGCGCAGGTGCAGAGGAAACGCGAGCTCGGCACGATCGGATCGATCGCTGCTGACGCTGCGCTCAAACGCCTCGTGCCGCACCAGAGCCGGCTCGAGATGGTGGCCGGCGTAACGCGCATGTATCAGCGTAGCGGGCTGCAATCGCTCGTCCGCGGATCGGGCCTGCTGAAGCGTATCGCGCCGACTCTGGGCCATTTGGAAGAGTCGCTCCCCGCCATCTCGGCCACGCGGTTTCGAGCCGCGGGTCAAGTGATCCGACCCAAAGGCGAAGTTCGAGATCGAGTCGCTTTGCTTTCAGGGTGCATCATGCCTCTCGTCAACGGGCCAGAGATGAACGCTGTCGTCCGCATTCTGTCACGCAACGGCGTAGAGGTCGTTGTGCCCAAGAACCAGGGCTGCTGCGGCGCTATCAACTCCCACGTGGGCGACCTCGACATGACCAGAGAGCTCGCGCGCCGGAACATCGACGCTTTCCTCGCTGACCAAGTCGATGCAATCGTCGTCGCGTCAGCCGGTTGCGGCGTTCGGATGAAAGAGTACGATCACCTCCTCGCCGACGATTCCGAGTACCGGGACAGAGCGATCCAGGTTAGCGCGATGGTAAAGGACATACACGAGTACCTCGTCGAGTTGCCATTCGAACCTCCGAGCGGAGACCTGAACCTTCGAGTCACGTATCAGGACCCGTGCCACCTGGCCAACGCCCAGCGCATCATCGCGGCGCCCCGGCAGATCCTGCGGTCGATCCCAGGGCTTGAGCTCGTGGAGCTGTCCAACGCCTCCGTTTGTTGCGGCGCGGGGGGCACGTACACGATCACGGAGCATAAATTCTCGTTGAGGGTGCTCGATTCCAAGATGAAAGCCGTCAAGACCACCGAGGCGGATATCGTGGCGACGGCGAATCCGGGCTGTCTCTTGCAGCTCAAACTCGGCGCGAAGCGTGAAGGCTTGGACGTGCAGGTCAAGTACGTCACCGATCTGCTCGACGAGTCATACCGAAAGTAGGCGTAACCTGCCTCCTACTCGACTCCTAAGTCCCTTGCGTCTCAATGACTCGACGACCGTCGATCCATTCGTGACTACCCTGCCCACCCCTGCGACCCGTCAACACCCCGATCTGATACCATCTGCGCCAGCGACTGTTGCGTCGTCACGGTCGTTTCGACGTGTGCACGGCGCGGATCGAATGTGTCAGGGAAACAACCACAGGAGATGATCATGGAACTTGGACTCAAAGGCAAAGTAGCGTTGATCACCGGCGGCAGCGAAGGAATCGGCAAAGCCGCGGGCATGAGCATGGCGGCCGAGGGCGCGAAAGTCGCCATCTGCGCCAGAAGACAGGATGTCCTGGACCAAGCCGTGACGGAAATCCGAGAGGCCACCGGCGGCGAAGTGTTGGCGATCTCAGCGGATGTCAGCGACGCGGCCGCCGTGGAAGCAACGGTTGCACGGGTGGTAGCCGAGTTCGGACGGCTCGACATTCTCGTCAACAACGCCGGCGCATCGGCCGCGGGACCGTTCGAGAGCGTGACCGACGAAGGATGGCAAGATGACCTGGATTTGAAACTGTTCGGCGCGATCAGAGCTTGCCGGCTCGCGTTGCCGCACATGAGAGCCCAGGGCGGCGGCAGAATCATCAACGTGACCAACCTCGGGGCCAAGGCGCCAGGCGGCGCGTCCGTGCCCACGTCCGTTTCCCGGGCCGCTGGCGTGGCGCTCACCAAAGCCATGTCCAAGGAGTACGCCGCGGACAACATCCTCGTCAACACCGTGTGCATCGGCCTTATCAAGAGCGCTCAGTGGGAGCGGCGCTATGAGCTGGCTCACGCCAAAGACGCCAACGTGACGCAGGACAGCATCTACACGACGATGGGAGCCAACGTGCCGTTAAAGCGCGTCGGCGAATCCGAAGAGGCCGGAGACGTGATCGCGTTCCTGGCGTCCGAACGGGCCAGCTACCTCACAGGCATCGCGGTCAACATTGACGGAGGCACGTCACCGGTCGTGTGAGGTCGAAACCGTCAACCACTTCGTCCATGTTGAGTCCCGGCCATAGCGGGATTTTGGTCGTTTCGCGGGCCATGTGTGGGTAACCAAACGAGGGTCAGCCTTGACGATCGACCTCTGCAATCCACTCAATGCCCATGCTAATCAGAAACCGAGCCCGGCTTTCGGATAATTCGCCATGGGGCGGTAATCCACCGTCATTCAGAGGCCGCAGCCGAAGAATCTGGTTGCAAACGCATCACCCTTGGCCATGCACAATGTTCACGCCTCGACCGGGATCGTTCCGATCCCCACGACACGCGTGCCACAATCCACTGTCATTCAGAGGCCGCAGCCGAAGAATCTGGTCGTAAACGAGTCACCCTTGGCCCAATACTATGTGTACATTCTCACGAACCGCTCAGGCGCGCTCTACGTCGGAGTCACGAACGACCTCACGCGACGAATCTACGAGCACAAGAACAAATTCGCAGGCGGCTTCACGAAGCGATACAACATAGACAGGCTCGTCCATTACGAGATGACCGAAGACGCCAACGCGGCAATAACCCGCGAAAAACAGATCAAGGGCTGGTCCCGCAAGAAGAAGTTCAACCTGATCCGGTCATCGAATTCCCGCTGGTTGGATCTCTCCGAGGGTTGGGTTGGTTGAGCCAGATTCTTCGGCTGCGGCCTCTGAATGACAGTCAGGTATCGTCGCGTTTGCGGAAGCGCAGGGACTCTGAGCACGGTCAGGATTTGCGAAGCGCCCGCATCCGTCTGAACATCGCTCGAGTCCGCCCTACCGCGGCTTCGTGAACGACTCGGCGTCTTCGGCGACGACGATGCCGTATGCCTCGAACAACAGTGTGTGAGCCTGGGCGGCGGACACGATCGCGCCCTTCAGGCTCGCGACGGCGAGCTGCGAGCTCGATATTGTCGCGCCTCGCAGATCGGCGCCGTCGAACACGGTCTCCTCGTTGAAGACGGCGCTGTTCAGGTGGCAGTCCGTGAACTCCGTTCCGGCGAAGTCAGCGCCCGACAGGTCGGCCTCGGTGAAATTCACGCCGGACAATTTCGTCTTGGCGAACTTCTTGTATCGCAAAGTCGCCATGCTGAAATCGACGCCGTCGACCGTGTTTCCGGAGAGATTTGCTTGCGAAAAATCGACGCCCCTAAATCGCGATCCGCTGAGATCGGCTCCGAACAGATTCGCGCCGTCGAAGTTGCACACGGTCATGTCGCAATCGATCAGACGAGACAGGTTCAGCTTTGCGTTTCTGAATATCGCGGACGTGCAGTTTGACTTTACGAACTCGGCCTCGTGCATGTCGGTGTTTTCGAACCGTGCGCTTTCCAGGTCGGAGTCGACGACGTGGAACCTTTGGCAGGCCAACCCGGAGAAGTTGGTCCCCCTGAGAGAGCACTCTTCGAATTCGAGCTCGTCCGCGTCGATTGACGACAGATCGGCCTCGTCAAACACGCAACCCCGGAACAGGCTTCCCTCGCGAGTCAGTTCGTAGAGCCGCTCCGAGTCCGAGATCTCCAAGCCTTCATGAACTGCCATACCCTACGCGCGGACCTCGCCGGTCTGGCCTCGTTGCCGTAGCGCGTGATCGGTCAACACGAGGGCCATCATCGATTCGACGATCGGCACGGCTCGCGGCAGGACGCACGGATCGTGCCGGCCTCGCCCCCCGAGCGTGGTCGGATTGCCGTCCACGTCGACCGTCTCTTGCTCCGCAAGGATGGTCGCGGTGGGCTTGAACGCCGCTCGGATCACGATGTTCTCCCCGTTCGAGATGCCGCCCTGGATGCCGCCCGAGAAGTTCGTGCGGGTTCGCACTCGGCCGCCCTCGCTGTAGAACGGGTCGTTGTGGGCGGAACCGGTCATCAACGTTCCGGAGAATCCCGAGCCCACCTCGAATCCCTTGCACGCCGGAACTGACAGCATGGCCTTCGCAAGGTCTGCCTCCAGCTTGTCGAACACCGGCTCGCCTAAACCCGGGGGCACGTTGCGAGCGACGCACTCGACGACGCCGCCGAGAGAATCGCCGTCCTTGCGTGCCTGCATTATGCGGTCGATCATGCGGACCGCTACGTCCTGATCCGGGCACCGGACGATGTTGGACTCGACGTCTTCCCGAACTGTCGTGTCCGGATCGGTTTCGGCGGCGATCTCCCATATCTGCTTGACGTAGCCGACGATCTCGATGCCGTACTCTGTTGTCAGAAACTGCCTCGCCACGGCGCCGCCCGCCACGCGTCCGATCGTCTCGCGCGCGCTGGATCGGCCGCCGCCCTTCCAGTTGCGGATGCCGAATTTCGCGTCGTACGTGTAGTCGGCGTGGGATGGACGATACTTGGTCCGCATGTGTTCGTAGTCTTTGCCGCGCGCGTCTTCGTTCCAGACAGCGATCTGTATCGGCGTCCCGAGCGTCAAGCCGTCGAACACACCCGAGAGAATCTGTGCACGATCCCCTTCCCGTCTCTGCGTCGTAATCTCGCTTTGCCCGGGTTTGCGGCGATCGAGCTCGGTCTGGATGTCGTCGACGTGTAACGGCATTTTGGGCGGACACCCGTCGACGGACACCCCGACGGCGTCGCCATGGGATTCTCCCCACGTGGTGACTCGGAAGAGTTGGCCGAAACTGCTGCTCATCGAAGGTCCCTCGCTGCACGGTGGTTGCCTGGTTCATAATCGACTGCCAGGCATTATGTTACCATTTGAAGTATGTCTCGGATGGCGTCGCCACCGACGCGTAGCGCCGGTTTCGACGCAAACACTCCGTCATACACGGGCCCGGATTGAACACCTGTGCGAGCCTGCCGCCTTGTGCGGACGAGTGCATTCGCAGTCCGGGCCCCTTCTCATTTAGCGCCCGTGCCAGCTTCGTTGCGTCGAAACTGGCACAAGGTGTAGACTTGCCTCATGAATGACAGTTCGCGTGCTTCCACGGGCACGGAATCGGGGGACGATGACTCGTCCGCCGCAGACAACTCCCCGACCGACCCTCGAAACGCGTCGGGTTCACGAAACCTCGGCGACGCCTCCGCCACCGAACACCGCGCGACGGTAGACGACACCGAGAAACCGGCCATGGCCGCGCCTTCCAAGCCAAGCACAGGCGGGATAAGGTCGGGCTGGCGCCACACATTCTCATCGCTCAAGCATCGTGATTTCTTTTTGCTGTGGCTGGGCATGCTCGCCATGATGGGCGGCATGCAGATGCAGATGTTGGCCCGCGGGTATCTCGTGTACGACCTCACCGATTCGGCATCCCTGCTCGGTGTTGTCAACGCCGCGTCGTCGCTGCCGATGCTGACATTGGCGCTCTTTGGCGGCGCCGCCGCTGACAGGGTTGAACGAAAACGTCTCATTCAAATTGGCCAGGGCGTGGCGGGCATGCTCGCGGTCGTGGTTGCGTTCGCTATCTACAAGGATGCGATCGAATGGTGGCACTTGACGCTTGCAGCGCTGGTTCAAGGCACCGCGTTCGCGTTCATGATGCCGGCTCGCCAAGCGATCATTCCCCAACTCGTGGACAAGGGCGAGCTCACGAACGCCATGGCGATAAACGCTGCGGGCATGAGCGTGACCACACTGTTGGCGCCGGCAATCGCAGGAGGCCTCTACGCGTTGGTCGGACCAGCGCCCGTATACTTCGTCATTGGCGGCATGGGCGTATTATCGGTGGTCGCGACATCGACGATAAAGCCGCATCCGGCGCGAGCGACTGCCCGGAAACCCGCGATGATGCGAGACATCAAGGAAGGTCTTTCGTACGTCCGCGGAAACCGCTTGGTTTTGGTTCTGCTCTTCCTTGGCCTAGCCACGTCGGTCCTAGCCATGCCGTTCCGGTTCTTGATGCCCGTGTTCATCGTGGACATCTACCATCTCGGCCCCGATTCCATGGGCCTCTTGGTGGCGATCATGGGCGGCGGGTCGCTGGTCGGATCTCTGTTAATCGCCTCGACGGGAGCGTGGAAACGCGGCCTATTGCTGATCCTGGGCAGTCTCGCTTCAGGGATCGCGCTGCTTCTAATAGCCCTGATTCCATTGTATTCAGCGGCGGCCGTAATCATGATTCTCTTGGGACTAGGCGATTCCAGCCGTCGCACGCTGAACCAATCGCTGATAATGGAAGAAGTCGACGACGCCTATCGAGGCCGGGTCATGAGCATCTTCATGATGAACTTCGGTCTCACCCCGTTTGGCGTTCTGCCTGCTGGGATCGTCTCCGATTGGCTTGGCGGCCAGTGGGCGATCGGAATGTTGGCCGTACTGCTCCTGGTAGTTTCCGTGGTGGTCTGGGCAACGCAAAAGCGTCTTCGCGAAATCGACTAGCCGCCCATCCGTCCGGCGCTCACCCCGACCTCTCAGCGTCCTCACGACTCCGTCTGGGCCATCCCCATTTGCTCAAAGTGATCCCCTCTTCGCGGGCGACCGAGACTAATGCCACGTATCCGGCGGGAACAAGGAGAAACGTCGCGAACGTCGCCCACACGCTGTCGCCGAAACCGATGATCATAATGAGCATGATCGCGCGAGTCTGGTCGAACCATTGGTGCGTCCAACCGAGCAACGGCATGCTCTCGGTCTTGAACCAGATCCAACCGAATACGCCGCCGAACATGACCGCGTTCGAGACGGCGAGCTGGAACGCGAAACCAACCGAAAGCAATCGCAGGCGCAGCACCGAGGATTCACCCGACATCACGTCGTAGATGACCGGGCCGATGAGAACGGGCCAATGCCAGATTCCTCTAATCGCTCCGGTCAGGAGCAGAGCGCCACTCCGGCCCAATCGCGGAGCCAAACGAGGCACCAAATACGCGGTCCAGCCGACCTCTTCACCCATACCTGCGATCCAAAGCAGCGTGAATCCGGAGGCGAGGACCACCCATCGATACGTGTCGATGTCTGTTCTAACGCTGAGTGAGTCGCCGAACATCAGGCCCATCGAGGCCGGTGCCAAAAACAGCGCGAGCGCAGCGAACCCGGCGATGGCATAAAACCGCGGCCGGCTCCAGCGCCAACTCGGTCGAGGCAGTCCGGGATTGCGACGCCACATCGCGATCGCCGCCGCCGCAGGACCCAACATGCCCAACATGTGCCCAAACACTTGGGCTGTTGCGGCGGCTGAGTCGTTGCCGTGGTCGATGTAGGCGGGCGTTAACCAGGCATCGACGACGAAAAGAATCGGCCACGACAAAACACAAGCAAGACCGAAGAACAGGACAACGCCTCGAAAGCCTGAGTCCCTGGCGCATTCTCGCACTGGTTATCTTGCGGTCCCGCTCGTACACGCCGAGACAAACCTGAGTGTTCGAGGTGGGTGAGCTCCGTATCGAAAAGGACCTGTCATGTGCAGGCTATCTGGTCACGCCCCACCGTTCGTAATACGTGAACTCTCGGAAGGAACGGCGCCGGCTTCCGCCGAAGTGCTGGTCTCCTCCCGGATATCCAACAGGGATCAGCGCGGCGGTCTCCATTGTTGCGGGGATCCCGAGCAGCTCTTGGATGTCGGCTTGGTGCGGACGGTGCAACGTCGTCAGTGTCGTGCCCAACCCGATGGATCGGCCGGCCAGCATCAGGTTTTGCGCGGCTGGGAATATCGATGCCCCCAACGTTAACCGGTCGGCGGCGTCGGCGGCGTCAAGGCAGGCGAAGATCACCACGGGAGCGCTCATTATCGGATGCGGCTCCGTGATGCCGCCGGCGGGCCGCTCCAATCCTTGGTAGCTGTACACCGAGTCCATGTACCAAAGGCCGATTTGACGTTTGGTCTCAGCGTCGCGGATGACGAGGAAGTGCCAGGGTTGTTTGTTCGAAGCGCTGGGAGCTCGAATCGCTGCCTGAATCAATTGTTCGATCGATTCGTCCGAAACCGGTTGGTCGGAGAATTCGCGAATCGCCCTCTGGCTGTGGATTGCGTCGAGCACGGAAATGGTTGTCATGATGTGCCTCCTTTGAGATGGCTACATCATAGCGCATCCGTGAAAGCCGCCTCCACCGATTCGCCGAGAACGGCGCGGTCGCGACAAAGGGCCACGAATCTTGAGGTCCATGCTGTTCAGTTGCGCATCTCGAGAACCTCAACAGATCGCGAGCCGCGGTACTCGATCAAGTTTTTGATGGGAATTTGGCGCTGAGAATCGAGTCGTCGATGCGGTGGAAGACGGGATCGAGAACAACTGTGATTGAGTCGGCGAACGTCGGATACAATCCGCATCGTCGAAACTGATCGGTCCGACGCCACGATCACACAGGCGTGAACGAAGAGGGTTTTACGTGTTGGGTAGGTTCCAGACAATATAATCAGTTGCCCAATCAGGAGTCGCTGTTGAACGAATTGGATACGCCCGCAACGTCGGAAACCGCCAGGCGATCAGACGACGGCTTCTTCCAGGCCGGCCATTCCCAACGTCAAGATGATCTTCCACTCTTTGGGAGAGACCGGCTGCACGGAGAGTCGCGAATTGTTTACAAGAGCCATCTTGTCTAGCGATGGGTTCTCCTTGACCTGCGCCAGCGAGATCGGAGTCCGAAACAGCGCCTCGCCCTTGATGTCGACCATGTACCACACCGGATTCTCCGGCGTGCTTCAAGGATCGGGATGGTTGGAGTCGGGGTCCCACGCCGTGTCATCCGGATACCCAGGCTTGACCACGGTCGCGTAGCCAACGACGGCGTTGGGCTGGGAATTAGAGTGATAAAACAGCACGCCGTCGCCTGTGTGCATGTGTCACGCATCGTGTTTCGCCCTGCTAGCTGCACACTCCGTCCCATTCGGCGGTTTGATTGGGTTCGGCCATCAGGTCCTGAAACGAATATTCGCCCGGTTCGGACTTTACCAACCAATATCGGCGTTGGGGCATCTGAGGCTCCTGAGTCCTGTTTTATGTGACGCAATTGAATTCTGCCATCTGCGAAAATCGATTGCCAGTAAACCACGCGCCTTGTTGACAGCAATAGCGCGCCGTGGGTCCTTTGCGGGCGGAAACCGGCTGACGATCCGCTCTTTGAAACGACGCTGGCGCCGAGTTGCACGTTCCTGTGTCCGGCGCGAAGCGTATCGATCAATACGCCTGAATCAGCGAGGCGGATGACTCATAGTGTACACGGTTCTACTTCGTTAGATGCGTCTGTTTGCCAATCCGGCGCGGCAGTTTCTTTGTGCGAGTGTTCGCCGGCGCCGGCGCCGACTCAGAGTCGCCGGATCGCTGGAGCGCCGATCCCGACTATCGCCACGATCACAAGGCACATCCCTCCGAGGACAGCCATCCCGACTGCGACGCTGTACGCGTCGGTGATGGCTCCGGCGAGCACGGCGGCCAGCGCCTGAACGCCCATGTCGAGCGCCGTGACGCTCAGCACCCTGCCCTGCAACCGTCGAGGTGTGATCTCCAAAAGCGAGGAGTTGTTGGAAGTGCGGAAAACGGTTTGCGACGCTCCGATGAAGACCACGATCCCGAACGCCAGAAACGTCCAGGTCACGCTGCCGAGGACCAGCACGAGGACTCCGTACGACAAGCCGGTGATCATCATGATGCGTCCCTTGTGACGGACATCCCTGAGCGATGCCAGTGTGAATCCGCCAACGAGGGCGCCCACGGCGCTCACGGACTGGATCAATCCGAATCCGGATGAACCACCGTCCAGCACGGTGGTCACAAAAACAGGTAGCAGCGTCACGTAACTGTGTGCGAACGCCAGCGGTCCGGCCGCCAGAACGACGAGCATCATGGCAGTTCGATTTTCGAGTGCCAGATAGCGAAAGCCTTCAATCAAGTCGCTCACAAACGATGGGCGGGGACCGGAAGCTTGCGTCGACTTGAAATCGATCTGTATTGTCGTGAAGATGATGATCACGTACACGATCACCGCTACCACATACGCGGGCGCAACGTCGTCGCCGGCCAGGGCAATCATGAACCCAATGGCGGCTGGCCCTGTGAGCCTGGTGACGTTGATCGCGATCGAGTTCAGGGACATCGCGTTGACCAGCAACCTGCCGTCCAGCAATTGCGGAATGAGAGAGGTCCGAACCGGTGAGTTCAACGCCATCCCGCCTCCCAGCAAGAGCGCGGTGAAGTAAACGTGCCACAACTCAATCCAATCGCCCAGAAGCAGGACGGCCATCACGACGTAGACGCACAGGCTCCAAGTCTGGATGACGATCAGAATGGTCCGCTTGTCGAACCGGTCGGCAATTACGCCTCCCAACAAGCCAAGCGTGATGAGCGGTATGGCGCGGAAGAAATTGACGAGGCCTACCGCCGTAGCCGAGCCGGTGAGCTGCCATGTAAGCCAACTGCGGGCCACCTGATCCGCCCACATGGCTGACGCTTGGCCGAGTTGCCCGAACCAAAGCAGCCGGAAGTTGCGATTTCTCAGCGATTCGAAGGCAGGCGGCAACCGGCGCCCTTGCCGCGTTTCGGACTCAGGTTCTTGAGTGCCCGTTGGCGCTGTCGGGCCGTCGGGATTGTTTCTTTCGTCGTCCAACGATGGTGTATCCTAGTGGCTGACTGGGCCGCGACGCCCAGCGTTAATTTATGGCGGGTGGAGCGGTGTGTCAAGCGGGCCTTCAACGAAGACGAGTCGGCAATTAACGACGCCATCGGAATTCTTGGGATTCGACGTCGGTGAGGATCGCAAGCTCGCGGGCTGGTCACAGATCGTCGAGTACTTTTCGTTGTTGTCGGCTCAGTCGGACCGAGTCGAGACCGTTGAACTCGGCAAAACCACCGAAGGCAATCCCCTCCTGCTCGCGTACGTCAGTTCGACCCAAAATATCCGAGACCTGGACAGGTATCGAGATATCCAGCGCAAGCTAGCTGATCCTGAGAACCTGGCCGACTCCGAGTCGCCACGCTTAATCTCCGAGGCCCGGGCGGTCGTCGCAATAACGTGCAGCATCCACGCGACCGAGGTCGGCGGCGCGCAGATGGCGATCGAGCTCGCCCACAAACTCGCCTCGTCCGATGAACCGGACATTCTGTCGATCCTCGACAACGTGATCGTGCTTCTTGTCCCGAGTCTGAACCCGGACGGGTTGATCAAGGTGAAGCAGTGGTACGAGAGCACGCTCGGCACGCACTACGAGGGCGCGATTCCGCCGCACCTTTATCACAAGTACACTGGGCACGACAACAATCGCGACTGGTTCATGTTCACCCAGGCCGAAACCCGACTCGTGGTCGAGCACATACACAACGCATGGCGTCCTCACATCACCTACGACGTCCACCAGACCCGAACAGATGGCATGCGCATGATTCTGCCGCCGTTCGTCGACCCGGTCGGCCCGAACGTCGATCCGGTACTCCAGAGTCAGCTCACGGCGCTTGGCACGCATATGGCGTCCGAGATGACGGCGGCAGGCTTGGCCGGCGTCGCGGTCAACGTGGTCTACGATTCGTACAGTCCAAGCCGATCCTACCCGCACTACCACGGCGGTGTCCGGGTGCTTTCGGAGGCGGCCAGCGTTCGCATCGCGTCTCCGGTCAGAATCGCCACCGCCCAGCTTAAATCGGACAGAGGCGAGCGCCCGACGACCCGGTCCTGGAACCATCCGATGCCCTGGGAAGGCGGTCGATGGTCTCTGCGCGACATCCTGGACTACAACCTCGTCGCCGCAACTGCATGCCTCGACAGTGCGGCCCGCAATCGCGAGGGTTGGGTGCGCAATTCGTTCGCGGTGTTGCAACGAGCTGTGTCGCACACGGGCAACCCGTTCGCATTCGTCATACCTCGCGAGCAGCACGACCCCGGCGCCGCCGCCGAACTCATCGACCTGCTCCGGTTCGCCGACGTGCGCGTGTATCAGTCCGAAGCCAAGATCAGGCACGAGGGCGCGGTCATCTCGCGTGGCGACCGGATCGTCCTGACCCGGCAACGATACGGCGCTTTCGCGCAAACGATGTTGGAGACGCAACGATACCCGGACATCCGCCACTATCCCGGCGGGCCGCCGAAACGGCCGTACGACGCGACCGCCCACAGCTTGCCGCTCAAGATGGGAGTCGATGCGTTTGAGGTCAAGAAGCCGTTCGAAGCTACAATGCGGCTCATATCCGGTTCAAACGGGGATGGGTCGAGTACGATCGAGGGCGGCGGCATCGTTTCCGTCGTGCCCGGAGCCAACGATTCGGTGAAGTTCGCCAACCGATTGATCTCCGACGGGTGCCCGATATTCAGAATCACCACCGCCGTTGCCACCGAAAGCAACATCCTTCCGCCGGGAACGTTTCTCGCGGATCTGAGAGATGCGAGCACCGACCGGATTTCCGCAATGGCAAAAAGTTTGACCATCGACGTCGCTCCAGTCGAACCTACTGGCCGGATGCCCGCGGCGCCGTTGAGAGCGCCTCGAATCGGAATCTATCGTAGCCATGTGCCATCCACCGAAGAGGGCTGGACCCGGTTTGTGCTCGACGAATACGGCTTCGATTACACTTCCCTCGTCGACAGCGACGTGCACGAAAGTGGACTGGGCGAACGTTTCGACGTGATCGTGCTTCCGCATCAGACAGTCCGACAGATTCATCGAGGCTTCAGCTCCGCGAGCTACGCAGCCGAATACGCGGGAGGCCTCGGTGACGCCGGAATCCGAAGCATCCGCGATTTCGCGGAGCAAGGCGGCTCGATCGTGACGTGGGACGGATCCGCGCGATTCGCGATCAGGTACATGGACCTGCCGGTCTCCAACGCCTTGGCCGGCCTCGCGAGCTCCCAGTTCTTCGCGCCTGGCAGCCTCCTCGAGATGTACATCGACGCGCATCATCCCGTCGGCTATGGCATGCCGGGACGCGCCGCCGCGCTGTTTATGGACGGCCCGGCGTTCAGCGTCGGCGAGGGCGACGTCATTGCCGCGTTCGCCCCGGACGCGCCGTTGCTGAGCGGTCTCCTGATCGGGTCCGACAACATCGCAGGTCGTGCCGCCGCAGTCAGCGTTCCGTATGGCAAAGGGCAGGTCATCATGTTCGGATTCCGCCCCCACTTCCGAGCCCAAGCCCGCGGCACGTACAAGATGCTGTTCAACTCGCTGTACGCATCCGTGATGGACACCGACGAGGGTGACGTGGGATAGAGTTCGCAGTGACCGGCGCGGTTTCGGCCAGGCCGGGTTGAGGAAAGGTTCGGCCTGAAGGCCGAGACCACCGTTGGTGCTCTGGCCGTTCACGGCCGAGCAGGGTTGTGTGCAGGTTCGGCCTGAAGGCTGAGACCACCGGTTGTGCTCTGGCCGTTCACGGCCAAGCAGGGTTGTGTGCAGGTTCGGCCTGAAGGCTGAGACCACCGGTTGTGCTCTGGCCGTTCACGGCCAAGTGGGGTTGTGTGCGGGCCCGACCTGAAGGCCGAGACCACCAGTTGGCGGATGGACAGTGGCGCCTTGGCCGTTATGGCGATACACAAAACAAGTCGCTCTGAACAAAATATGTCATTCTGAGGCCGCAGCCGAAGAATCTGGTCGCTGAACACACACTTTAGCCTGCAACACTCCGGACGTTTCTCCTTCTGCGGGAGTCCCCTCATTGCGAGAAGCTCTGGCACAATCATCTAGTTGATGACCTGAAGGCCGAGACCACCTTTGGCATGCAGGCGACGGCGCTCCGACCCTTCAGCCGGGGCGGAAGGACCAAGCCGCCTGCTGCTGGACGCCAAAAGGGAGTCCAGAGGGGAACTCCGCTCTGGCAAGGGGTCTGGGGGATGTGCCCCCAGAAAACCTTCGCGGGCGGGCGGGTGGGACAAGACAAGTTGGCAATCTGATCAGCAATAGACCTGCCTCACATCCGACCATAACACGACAGTAGAGGAGCAATCCAGTGTCTTCGTCAATAATCCGAGGCAGCCACGTCGTCACCAAAATCACAGGACCCAGCACCGCCGAGGTCATCGAAGACGGCGCCGTGTTCCAGCGCGACGGCGAAATCGTCGAGATCGGACCGTACGACGAGCTCAGCCGCAAACACCATGCCGACGAGACCATCGGATCGTCAGACCACGTCGTGATCCCTGGGCTCGTCAACGCCCACCATCATGTCGGCCTGACACCGTTCCAACTTGGCGCGCTCGACGCTCCCTTGGAGACATGGATCATCGCGCGATGGGCCATGCGCGATGTCGATCCATACCTCGACACGCTGTACTGCGCCATGCAGATGATCGAGTCCGGCATCACCACGGTGCAGCACAATCATATGGTGTCCCGACTTCCGCTCGGCGTCGGGCTGTTCGACGCGGCTTCACAGATCGTCGACGCGTACGAAGAGTCGGGCATGCGAGTCGCCTTCTCGCTGTCGGACCGCGACCAAAACCACCTGGTCTACGACGACGACGAACGATTCCTCGCCACCCTGCCGTCCGGCCTCGCCGCAGACGCTCGAATGCAGATCAACGCCCGTCCAATCACGCTCGAAGACTACCTGACCGCCAACGCCGAGCTCCTGGACCGCAAGAGCACCGATCGCACCCGCATCTTCATCAGTCCGCACAACGTCCACTGGTGCTCCGACGAGATGCTTCGGGCGATCAGCGATTTCGCTCGGCGCAACTCGACCGGGCTGCACATCCACCTGCACGAAACCGTGTACCAGAAGATGTACGGCGCTCGGCACTGGAACAAGACCCCGCTCGCTCATCTCGAGGAGCTCGGCGTGCTGGGGCCCGAGGTCTCGTGCGCCCACGGCGTGTGGCTCACCGAATCCGACATCGACATCATGGCCGCGACCGGAACGGCGCTGTGCCACAATCCGAGCTCCAACCTGCGGCTGAAGAGCGGCATCGCTCCGCTGAACCCGCTGCTGGAACGGGGCGTCACCGTTGCTCTGGGCATCGACGAGGCGGGCATCAACGATGACAACGACATCCTGCAGGAGATGCGTCTCGCCCAGAAAATCCACCGCGAGCCGGGCGTGGGCGCCCCTGCCCCGACATCGCACGACATCTTCAACATGACCACGGTCAATGGCGCGAAGGTCACGTTCTCCGACAAGCAGGTCGGCACGCTCGAGCCCGGCAAGCGCGCCGACATCGTGCTCATCGACACCAAACGCATCAACGAGCCGTACCTGAACCCGGACACCGACATCGTCGACGTGCTGGTCTATCGCGGCAAAGCCCTTGACGTCGACACCGTCATCGTCGACGGCGAAGTGCTGCTGCGAGACAAGGTCTTCGAGCGCTTCGACAAAGCCGACGTCATCGCCCGATTCAAGGACTCGCTATCGCGTCCCCTGAGCGAACGCGAGCTCACCCGCGGCGCCCTGTCCCGTCGCATCCTCCCGCACATCCAGCGCTGGTTCGAGGAGTGGCCGCTGGAGGAAGGCCAGACGCACTACACATACAACCTGGCGGAGTGACCTTCGGCCTGTCGCCATTGACTCGGTCAACTGTGTAGTAGTCGCCGAGACGGAGGGTGTGACTCTGGACAGGAGTTGGAGTAAACTGACCGTGACTCGGATTAGTCATGGAAAGGCTGGATCATTATGGCAGCGAGTCGATCGCCCCGCAAAACAGAGAAATCCTACGTTTTGGATTCGGAGCCCCACGCCGAAGAAGTCAGGCGGGCCAGGGCAAGCGTTCGTCGCTCGCTGAGTCGATACCGTTCGCCCGAGATGTCACGGGAACAATTGCGAGCGCTTGTCGACCGGGCGCTCCCAGATATCTCGCTGACCGAGATCATCCTGAAAGAGCGGGACGCAAGTTGGTAGATGGCAGTCTTCTACCTGGACACCTCCGCCTTGACAAAGTTGTACAGGACCGAGGTTGGCGCCGAGGTTAGGATCCAACTGCTGAGAGGCGATTCCCCGGGCGATAGGTGTTACATATCGTTCTTTGTGAATCTCGAGTTGACGTCGGCCATATTGCGCCTTGTAAAAGGCGGTCAACTCGAAGACGACGTCGCCGGGGCAATCCTCACCATGTTCGAGCGGGACGCAACTGCATTGATTCGTGTCTGGCCGCTGAATGACGAGATCGCCGAGACGGCAGTCTCAGTAGTCGAACGTTTCCACCTAAAATCCGGGGACGCGATTAACCTCGCCACGGCGTTGACGTTGAAAGGCCGGGAACCGGACGCCAGCCTCGTCATGGTTTCCGCCGATCGGGAGTTGTTGGAGGCATCGGCGGATGCGGGCTTGCAGACGTTGAACCCTCAAGCGGCAAACGCCTCGCAGCAGCTATCCGATTTGCGCGACTGAATCCAGGATCTCAAAATCCGTTCATCGCGCCGGACAATCAAAAGCAAACAAAGCCTAAGGAGAGGAACAACCATGGCGGACTACTACTACATCGACTACCAGGCATCGGATGGCATCGGCCGCGTCACCCTTGACCGGCCGCAGAAGCTGAACGCGCTGAGCCGTGACCTGCAGGACGAGCTCGTCGCGTGCATGCTGGCCGCCGACGACGACCCCGAAGTGCGAGTCATCACACTTCGCGGCAACGGTCGCGCGTTCTGCGCCGGATACGACATCACGCCGCCCGCGACACCCGAGGCCGCCGAGGCCTCGCAGGCCGCGCGAGACAATATCCGTCTCGATATGCACCGCATGAAGCGGACCCCCAACACGATGAACACGATATACAATCTGAGCAAGCCCGTCATCGTCGGCATCCACGGCTACTGCCTCGCCGGCGGCACCGACCTCGCCCAGCACTGCGACATCATCATCGCGGCCGACGACGCCCAGATCGGCTTCCCGCCCGTGCGCTCGATGGGCACCCCGCCGACGCACATGTGGACGTACAACGTCGGGCCTCAGTGGGCGAAGTGGTTCCTGCTCACCGGCGAATCGGTCACCGGCAAGCGCGCCGAGGAACTCGGCCTCGTGTGGAAGTCCGTCCCTGCCGACGACCTCGGCGACGCGGTCGAGACGCTCGCGGCAACGATGGCGAAGATCCCGTGGGAGCTCCTCGCCGCGAACAAGAGCATCGTCAACAAAGCCCTCGAGCTTCAGGGACGCACGACCCTGCAATTCCTCGCCGCCGAAATCGACGCCGTGGCGCACCAGGCCCCGATCGTCAAAGAATTCGCCAAGAAATCCCGAGAAGAAGGTCTCAAAGCCGCCCTAGACTGGCGCGACGGCCCGTTCCGCGACTACCGCGGCAGCGTGTAGCGCGCGACAGTGTCATCAGTCGAAGGTTCGCACCACAACCCCGCGAACCTTCGACAACCCCAACTCGACGCGGCAACCCTTTCCCTGTTGGTCGTGGGTCGCGACGCATCGTGATCCCGGCCTTGTCGGGACATGTCGAGCCACCCCGCCGAGACATCTTTGGCGCGCTTAGGCGAAATCGCTCTCACGCACAACCCCGAGCCTGCCACGGCCGCTGAGTTCGGCGACACCGTCGAGACGAACACGACGGCGAAGATCCCATGGGAGCTGCTCGCCGCCAACAAGAGCATCGTCAACAAAGCCTTTGAGCTCATGGGACGCATTGTTGGCTGTCAGCAGAAACGGGACAGATTGTTAATAGAGACTTTGAGCTGATATCGCGAGCTCTCTGAGTTGATGATTGTACAATCGTCGTCGTTGTATCGTTCTTGTCTGAACCTCCTTGCGTTTCTCTAATATCTGTTCTCTCCGGCCGTTCAACACGTCCGAAGGAGTCACGTTGCTCAACGCCTTGTGATATCGCCGATTGTTGTAGTAGCTCACGAAGTCGGCGATGGCCGCATCCAGGTTTGCGGGAGCATCGTATGGGATCTGGTTCACATCCCGTTTTATCGATTGGTGATATCGCTCCAGCTTGCCGTTGGTCTGAGGATGATATGGTGAGGCCAGAATGTGACGAATGCCCACCAAGTGCAGATACTCCCTGAACGATCGAGAGACGTAGCCCGGACCGTTGTCTGAGAGCAGTCTCGTTCGATCGTCCACAGCGACCTCGGTCATGCCTGTGAGGTCGACTGCATCCTGGACCACTT
>PVBE010449613.1_pt1 | contig 23601 bp, 20 predicted proteins | sample 1631181 | NCBI WGS metagenome assembly PVBE01 (sample SAMN08397723, study PRJNA350692) | Marine metagenome, whole genome shotgun sequencing project. | isolation source: water | place: Pacific Ocean | collected 2012-04 | reverse complement strand
CGCTTCGGTCAGGTCGACGGTGGGCGTGCCGGTGGCGATGGCGCCGGGCATCGCCAGTCCTTCCGCTTTGGCGCGCAACAGCGTCGTGAAGGTCAAGCTGCCGCCGGCCGAGGTGCCGAAGATGCCGACATTGCCGGCCTCGGCCATCCCCAGGACTTCGCGGTAGACGGTGACGGCGTCGTCGAGTGCCGCGGGATAAGGAAAATCGGGCGGCATCCGATAGTCGACCGAGATTACCTTGTAGCCGGCGAAGCCCGCCATCAGAATCGCCTCTCCGGTTCCCGCTTCGCCCGGGCACAACACTCGGACGCCGCCATGCAGGTGCATCAGCAACCGGTCCCGGTTCTCTTCCGGGATCGACGCCGGCTGGACGATGAAGGCCTCGACGCCGCCGATTCGGGTGGCCTCCACGCCAACGCCGAGCGCTTCGCGGAGCTGCGGCAAGGCCGCTTCCCGCTTGCGTGCGTCCTCGGCGACCCGCGCCTTCCATTCGGCGGTGGTCCCTGGCGCTATATTGAAGCTCTGATCGTGCGGTTTGGCGATGATCGCCTGCATCTCTGGACTGACGGTGTCCGGTACCGGAATCGTGCGGGACGGGACCTCGCGGGGCTCGTGCGTTGAATCTGCTGTCATCGTCGGAGCCCCCATCCACAGCCGTCGATGGTTTACGCTATCCCCATAGTCGCCGGCTGGCAATCCGGGCGCCTTGAGCGAGGCTTTCGAGCTTGGCCCAGACCACGTCCTCGGCGGTGAAGCTGTCGCCTGCGATCGTCCCGAAGCCGCAATCGGTACCGGCGACGATGCGTTCCCTGTCGCCGACCGCGGCGGCGGCGCGGCAAAGCCGCTCGGCGACCAGCATCGGGTGCTCGACATAGTTGCTGGTGGTCTCGATCACGCCCGGCACCAGCACCATGCCGTCGGGTAAGGGTTGCTCGCGGAAGACCTCGATCTCATGGGCATGGCGCGAGTTGGCGAACGGTAGCGTCAGGGCGCCGACCTTCGCCTGGTACATGATTCCCAGCACGTCGGCCACCGGCACGTCGTGGACATGGGGGCCGTCGCGGTTGCCCCAGCAGGCGTGCAGGCGGACCTTTTCGGGTGGAATGTCGGCCAGCGCCTCGTTCAAGGCCGCGATGTGCATTTCCAAGGCGCCCTGGAACTCGGTCAGGCTGGCCTCCTGGAAATAGCCGGCCCGCTCCATGCCCATGTCGGGGGCGTCGATCTGCAGGGTGAAGCCCTTCTCGACGATGACCTCGTACTCCCGCTTCAAGCCCCGCGCCAGGGCGAAAACGTAGGCCTCGTGGCTGTCGTAGTGCTGGTTGATCATCGCCGTCGCCGCGAAACCGGGCGAGACCGCGGTCATGAAGCTCTCGGCGAAGCCGTCGTCGCACCTCTCCAGGCAGGCCAGGAAATCGTCGCATTCCTTTTCGACCGCCTGGGTGTCCTCGTAGCGTACCTCGCCGATCGCCTGGGGAAAGTGGTAGACGTTCAGCCTTCGCCTGCCGCTCCGCTGGACCTGCTCGAACCAGATCGGAAAGTTCTTCGCGTCCAGCGGCAATGGCCGGTCGACCGGGCCGCCCCGGCCGAAGCCGGTCATTCTGGCCGCCAGGTAGGAGACGAAGCTCGGTCTCGGCATCTCGCCGTCGTTGCCGATGTCGATGCCGGCGGCGATTTGCCGCTCTATGACGGCCTCCAGCGCCACCTTCAGGGCCGCTTCGAAGCCGGCTTCGTCGATTTCGCCGCCTTCCGCCCGTGCCACCACGAGATCGGCCAGGCCTTCGACACGCGGCAGGCTGCCGGCATGGGTGGTCGGGATGCGGTTTTCGCTCGGATTCATCTCGTATTGCCTCTCGATTGGTCCCCGGATCGCCTCACTTGATCGGCGAGAAGGCGGTCGGGGTGACGATCTTGTTTTCCTGTGTCAGCACGAAGTCCTGGGTCTTCTTACGGTATTCGGCCCAGGCGGGGTCGGCGTCGCGGGCGGCGCGCCGGGTTTCCATGTCGGCCAGGCTGTCGTAGCCCCAGAGGTGGACCACTTGGTTGACCGGGCCGATCATGGTGGTGAAATAGGCGATCAGGTTGCCGAGGTGGCGCATCTGGATCGGCATCGCCTCCTCCTCGAAGATCTTCAAGTACTGGGCCATGCGGTTTGGCTTCAGCCGATAGGTGCGGTGGTCGACGATCATGAGGCTTCCTTCCTTGCCGAGGGCGCGGACTGCTAGGATAGCGCAACAAAGCGGGAAACGTAGGAGGGAGGCGATGGCCGACAAGCGTGCGCAATGGTTGGAGCGAGTTTACGGCGCCAAGGATCCGGGGGAGCTGGCCCAGACCTACGACGAATGGGCGGCAAGTTACGACATCGACGTCATGTCGTTCGGCTATCTGAACCCGGCCGTGGTCGCGGGCATGACGGCCCGCCACGTCGACCGGGCCGCGGGCGAAATCCTCGATGTGGGCGCCGGTACCGGCATCATCGGCGAAGTTTTGGCCGCCCTCGGCTATGCGCCGCCCGCCGCCATCGACCTCTCGGGGGGCATGCTGGCGGTGGCGCGGGCCAAGGGCGTTTACGGCGAGCTTCGTCAAATGGAACTGGGCCGGCCGCTCGACTTCGCCGACGACCGCTTCGCCGCCGTCATCGGCTCGGGCGTTTTCACCCTCGGTCACGCCCCGGCCACCGCCTATGACGAGCTGGCGCGGATCACCCGGCCGGGCGGCCATGTCGTGGTCGCGATCGGCGACGAGACTCAGGCGGAACTGGGCTTCGGCGAAAAGCAGGCGGCGCTGGAAGCGGCGGGGCGCTGGCGCCTGGCCGATACCACCCCGCCCTACGTGGTGATGCCGAGCGCGCCCGAATTCGCCCGCCATCCGGCCCGCGTCTACGTTCTGGAGGTGCTTGCGTGAGCAATCGCGTTCGCGGCATATGGGGCCGGCGCCAAATAGTCGAGCCAAGAGTCGAGCCAAGAGTCGAGGGAGTGAGACGAGCATGGTCGAGCACAAAATCGCACTGATTCCGGGAGACGGCATCGGCAAGGAGGTCCTGCCCGAGGCGATGCGCGTCGTCGAGGCGGCCGGCCGCCGCTTCGGCTTCAGCTGCCGCACCGAGGAATTTCCCTGGAGTTGCGAGACCTATCTCGAGACCGGCCGGATGATGCCGGAGGACGGGCTGGAGCAGCTTCGCCCGTTCGACGCGATCTTTCTCGGCGCCGTCGGCTATCCGGGGGTGGCCGATCACGTCTCGCTCTGGGGCCTGTTGATCCCGATCCGCCGCGCCTTCCAGCAATACGTCAACCTGCGGCCCTTGAAGCTGTTTCCGGGCGTCACCACGCCGCTCGCCGGTCGCGAGGCGGGCGAGATCGACTTCTACGTCGTGCGCGAGAACAACGAGGGTGAATATTCCGAGATGGGGGGCCGCAGCTACGTCGGCACCGAGCAGGAGATGGTGATCCAGGAATCGGTCTTCACCCGCCAGGGGGTCGACCGGATCTTGCGTTTCGCCTTCGAGTTGGCCCGGGGCCGGGAGAAGAAGAAGGTCACCTCGGCGACCAAGTCGAACGGCATCATCCACACCATGCCGTACTGGGACGAGCGTTTCCGCGCCATCGCCGCCGATTATCCCGACGTCGAGACGGACCAGTTCCACATCGACATCCTGAGCGCCCATTTCGTGCAGCACCCGGACTGGTTCGACGTGGTGGTCGGCAGCAACCTGTTCGGCGATATCCTCTCCGACCTGGGCGCCGCCGTGGTCGGCGGTATGGGGCTGGCACCGGCGGCCAACATCAACCCGGAAAAGGCCCACCCTTCGATGTTCGAGTCCGTGCACGGCTCCGCCCCCGATATCGCCGGCCGCGCCATCGCCAACCCGATCGCGCAGATCTGGACCGGTGCGATGATGCTGGACCATCTGGGCGAGACGGCGGCGGCCCAGGCCATCGAGGACGCGATCGCCCGCGTCTTGGCCGACGGTACCGTCCGCACCGCCGACCTCGGCGGTCAGGCCGGGACCGAGGAAATGGGCAAGGCCGTGGCCGAGGCATTGGAGGCTTAACACGTCGCCGACGTGGCTAACGCCGGGTTCAGCGAATATTAACAAGCAGTGGGGTATCTTCGCCGTCTCGTGGAGGGTGGTACCGAGCGGTCGGGCGTCCACGGTAGAGAGTTTGTCGGGGATGCTCATGGCGGCGGCGAACGGAGACGATTTCAAGCGCTATCAGGAGCGCGTCCGGGGCACCAACATCAGCGAGCAAACCCTGCTCGCCACCGACTATCTCAACCATTTCAACGAGATCGTCATGCTGCTGGAGATGGTCGCCGATATCCCCGAATGCTTCGAGGACGCCAAGGACTGGGCGCCCAAAAGCTACCCCGACCACTTTCTCGATAGCGGCTTCTCGGACAAGGAACTCGCGGTCGAGGCCTACGAGCATGTCCCGACCTGCTTTCGCCAGCCTTTCGACAACACCGTCGGGGCGATGAACAATTTGGTGCTGACCAGCCTGCAGCGGATCGAGGTCTCGCTCGAACAAGGCGACGACGCGGCGACGCGCGACGCTGTCGCCAACGTCAGCGGCGGCCTGCACAAGCTGATCGAGGTCGCCAGTGCGATCATCCACGGCCATGAGTCGACGCTGGAGCAGGACGAAATCGACACGCTGTTGAACGGCTGAGCGGCACCGGCTATGCCCTCGGATCGTCCGGGCAAGGCTATCTTCCGAGTTCACCGACGATGTCGTCGAAGGTCGCGACCCCTTCCAAGCTTCTGGCGACCAGCATGGCGCCTTGCAAGGCCGCGAGGATGGCCAGGGCTTGGCGCCGCCGTTTTTCGGGGTCGTGGCTGAAATCGCGATGGGAGCGCGCCAGAACACGCGCGAGCCAGGCCACGTTCCGCTCGAAGAAGCCTCTCGCCTCCGCCGCCACCGCCTCCGGCAGCGAGGCCACCTCGGCCGCCAGCAAGCCACAAAGACACATCAGCCCATCGTCCAGGAGGGCTTGTCGGTATTCGTCGACATAACGGGCCAGCAACCCGGCTGCCGAGTGGGTGCTGTCCTCCGGATCACCGAGGGCGGCCATGAAACGGTCCGCGTAGCGCCGTGCCACGGCGACGCCGAGGTCTGCCTTGGTCGGAAAGTGATAGTGAACGCTGGCGCTCTTGACGCCGACTTCGGCGGCGATCTGCCGAAAGCTGAAGCCGTTGTAGCCCTCCGATCGGGCCAATCGCTCCGCCACCTCCAAGATCGTCTCGGCCCTGCTTGCCGTGCCGCGCATCGTTGCTCCAGGGAGATATTGAAAACCAATCTATCAATAGATAGGCCTTGACGATGAGGATTCATAGCCTATTTCTGTGTGATCAGAAAATTAACCTATCGATAGATAGATACGAGGACACCATGAAAATCAATGCCGACTTCTCGAAGCCCGCAGTTGTCGACAGCCGCTCGCTGCCGTGGCTGCCCTCGCCCCTGCCAGGGGTGGCGCGGCGGATGCTGGAACGCGACGGCGAGGAAGTCGCGCGCGTCACCAGCCTGGTCCGCTATGCGCCCGGCAGCCGTTTCAGCGCCCACACCCATACCGGCGGCGAGGAGTTTCTGGTGCTGCAAGGCGTCTTTTCCGACGACTACGGCGTTTTTCCGGTCGGGACCTACGTTCGCAACCCGATCGGCTCGCGGCACGCACCGCATAGCGATGGGGGCTGCGTTATTCTGGTCAAGCTTTGGTGGGCGCACCAAGCGGACCAGGACTACGTCCGCCTCGACACCACCGCCGAGGCGCTGTGGCGGGAAACGGATCTCGCCGGTGTCGAGCGCATGGCGCTGCACGATTTCGAGGCGGAATCGACCGCGCTCTACCGGCTGGCGCCCGGCGCGGCCTTGCCGGCCCGCGAGCTTCCGGGTGGCGAGGAAATCTATGTCCTCGAAGGCGCTTGCGCCGATGAGGGCCGCTACGGCGAGGGTGGCTGGCGGCGCTTGCCGGTCGGCGCCGCGCCTGAGCTGGCGAGCGAGGCCGGCTGCCGCCCCTTCGTCAAGCGTGGCCATCTGCTGGCCCCGCCTCCCGGTCCGCCGATCTGCTGAGTCGCGCGCCGGGGGCAAGGTTTGTTATTCTCGGGCCGCGCATTTCGCAGCACCGAGGAGGCCGCCATGCCCTACCAACCGTCCATCACCGGCGCCCGCTACATGATCTCGGCCGGCCACCATTTGGCGGCCCAGGCCGGCTTCGAGATCCTGCAGGCCGGCGGCAACGCGATCGACGCCGGCGTCGGCGCCGGCCTGGCGCTCGGCGTCCTGCACAGCGATCAGGTGCAGGTCTCGGGGGTGGCGCCGATCCTGTTGCATCTGGCGGAAACCGGCCAGGATCTGGTGATCGGCGGCCTCGGCTATTGGCCGGCCCTGACCCGGCCCGAGTATTTTCTCGAGGATTGCGAAGGCACGATCCCGCTCGGGCTGCGCCGTACCGTGGTGCCGGCAGCACCCGACGCCTGGATCCTGGCGCTCAGACGTTTCGGCACGATGTCCTTCGCCGAAGTCGCCGGCGCCGCGATCCGCTATGCCCGCGAAGGTTTCACCATGCACCCCCACATGGCCTCGTTCATCGAAACCTACGAGGCGAACTACCGGAAATGGCCATCCAATGCGGAGATCTACCTGCCCCGAGGACGACCGCCGCGTGAGGGCGAGTTGTTCATGCAGAGCGATCTCGGCGCCTCGTTGCAGTTCATGGCGGACCAGGAGCGGGCGGCGGCAAGCGCTGGCCGGGAAGCCGGCCTGGTGGCGGCGCGCGACGCCTTCTACAGGGGCGATCTCGCCGCCACCATGGTCGCCTACCACGAGGCCAACGACGGCTGGCTTCGGGCCGAGGACCTGGCCGGCTACGAAAGCCCGATCGAGGCCCCGGCGAGAATCGACTTCCGCGGCATCGAAGTGTTGAGCTGCGGTCCCTGGTGCCAGGGACCGACCCTGCTGATGGCGCTTCGCCTGTTGGAGGGCGACGATCTGGCCGGGCTCGGCCACAACTCGGCCGCATACATTCACCTGCTCGCCGAGGCGATGAAGCTCGCATTTGCCGATCGCGAGCGCTATTTCGGCGATCCGCGCTTCGTCGACGTGCCGATGGAGGCGTTGCTTTCCGCCGAATATGGGGCAGAGCGGCGGCGTCTGGTTCGCGACGACGAGGCCTGGCCCGAGATGCCGCCGGCGGGTGTGGCGGGCGGTGCCGCCTGGCCGCCGGCGGCGCTGCCGGCCGCCGCGACGGGCGCCCCGGCGCTTTCGGCCGATACCTCCTACGTCGCCGTCGTCGACGCCGAGGGCAACGCCTTTTCGGCAACCCCGAGCGATGTTTCCTTCGAGAGCCCGGTAATTCCCGGCCTCGGGTTCTGCCCCTCGGCGCGGGGCTCGCAGTCGTTTGCCGTCGAGGGCCACGCCTCGGCGGTGGCGCCCGGAAAACGGCCCAGACTGACGCCCAATCCGGTGTTGGCACGGGCGCCCGGCCGGTTTCTGATGCCGTTCGGCACGCCCGGCGGCGACGTTCAGATCCAGGCCATGCTGCAAGTCCTGCTGAATATCGAGGTCTTCTCGATGAACGTGCAGGAAGCGGTGGAGGCGCCGCGCTTCGCCACCCACAGTTTTCCGAATTCGTTCGAGCCGCACCTCTATCATCCGGGCCGTCTCGATCTCGAAGGCCGGATCGACGAGGCCACGACACGGGCGCTTGCAGAGCTTGGGCATGAGGTCGAGCGACTGCCCGATCTCTCGTCGAAAATGGCCGGAGTCTGCCTGGTTCGCAGCGATCTGGAAGCTGGAATCCTATGGGGCGCGGCGGACCCACGCCGCCCTGCCCGCGCTGTCGGCTGGTAGGACGGCAATCGATCTCGGAGGCATCGATGGGAAGGGCCGAGGACGGCTGCCCAATCGTCTGTCAGACAACGCTTTCTTTACCATTGTCCGGCAGAGTCGGGGACGATTCAGCGTCGCCGCCCAACCCTATGCCCACGATTTTGCATGGCCAGCCAAATGAACAATCTACAAGGTCTCGTCGATCTCGCCGGTGAAACCTCGAGCGAAAAACGCCGAGAGTTGTTGGAACAAGTCTCCGGATTGTTCCTGGACGAGCCCGCGGCCTTGAACCAGAACGAGGTCGGTCTGGTCGATGATATCCTGACGCGGGTCGCCCACGACGTCGAAATGAAGGTCCGCCAGCAGCTGGCCGAGCGCTTCGCCAACGTCGCCAATGCGCCCGCGAACATCGTCTCCATGCTGGCCAACGACGAGATCGCCGTGGCCGGCCCGATCCTGTTGCGCTCCACCGTGCTCAAGGACCGCGACTTGATCGACATCATCCGCGAGAAGGGCCAGGACCATATGTTGGCCGTCTCGAAACGCGACGGCATCGGCGAGGACGTCACCGACGTCCTGGTCGAGCGCGGCGACGAAGACGTTCTGGTCAGTCTCGTCGAGAACGAGGGCGCCCACTTTTCGCGCGACGGCATGGAAGGCCTGGTCGCCAAGTCCGAGGGTATCGAGGCGCTGCAGGCACCGTTGGTGCAACGCTCCGATCTGCCGCCGGACCTGATGCACGACATGTTCTGGTGGGTCTCCTCGACCCTCAAGGAATACATCCTGACCCAGGCCGACGTGGATGAATCGCTGGTTGACGAGATGCTGGAGAAGACGCGCGACAATTTGGTGCGGGAATTCGAGGACGGCGACGTCAAAATGAAGCGGGCGTTCAGGAACGTCTTGAAGCTGGAGCGCCAGCAAGGCCTGAACGAGGATTTCCTGGTCCAGGCTTTGCGGCAGGGCGAACGGGAAGAATTCACCGTCGCCTTCTCTCGGCTGGCCGAGGTCGACATTCCGACGGTACAGCGCATTCTCGGCGACCCCAGCCGGGAGGGTGTCGCCGTCGCCTGCAAGGCGAGCGGCTTCTCCCTCAACACTTTCTCCTCGATCGTGCTTCTGACGGAACAAGCGGGCAGCAAGACGCGCAAGGGGTCGGAGGTAGCCGAGTTACTGGATCTCTACAACAAAATTCCCGTGCGCACCGCCCAACGTGCCATGCGGTTTTGGCGCGTTCGCAAGAAGACCGCGGATCAAACCGGTTCCGAGGCATCGGCAAGCCCTGCAATGGCGCCGATCGCCGCCACCGCCTGACGCTAGTCATCGGAACGAACGTGTCCGGACACGCGATGGTCAGTACCGTCGCGTGTCCGACTTCCACAACGGCGTGGTGCGTCGCGTCGGGATCGACCCTCGTGCCGGTCAGCCGCGAACCGCCATGGCGGCCAGCAGCGCTATCGCACCGGCAACAGCGTAGAGCGCGACTACTGCAATGCCGATGAACAGCATATTGGACGCAGTCCGGATCGGATGGATCTCGCGATCCTTCGCGCGGCGATCGGGATTGCGCTTGTCCGCCCCCGCCACGAGAGTCACGAAGAGCCGTCGCGAGCCCATAGGCGCGGTGAGACGAATGTCGATCGGGTGTTTGCGCCAAGGACGTGTCTGCCCGGCGGCATCGCGCAGCGCCTCGGCTTGTTCTTCCGTCAGGGTCTCCCTGATTTCAGCCGGAATCCGGGAAACGATATCGTCAATGCGAAGCTCGTCGCGCTCTGCCTCGTCCGCCGGCATCTCTCGCCCCCGCTCGATCCAGCCCACACACATATACTACGCCATACTGCCAGCGCTGGGCGTAGCTGACAACGCCGACAGCGACCGACGCCTGGCCTGGGGTGTCGGCCCGGCATCACCGCGACGGCCAAAATGGCTATTAGACAGCCCACTCCGCGCCCACGGGAACAATTGTTACTCGCCATCGGGCCCGCTCCGAGGGCGCCTATTGGCTTTCTGTCGAGGCCCGGGGAGGGTACTCTCGCGAGCATATCAAGTGGCGAATCGGCTGGCTTGATGCTCCGTGTCGGGCCGCACATCGGGTGGAGGTGGGGCGATCGATCGCGCGCCGCCTCCGAAATAAGGAGACGGGAGCATGCTCCAAGAACGTGCCGAGGCTGACAAGGCCGAACGTCTGAACGAAGTCGTCGCCTTCGCCAAGGGTCGCTTGAGCAAGAGCGACGCGGCCGACTTTTTGGTCTTCATCGACAGCTTCTACGACAGGGTGTGGCCCGAGGACCTGTTGGGCTTTTCGATCGAGAACCTTTATGGCGCGGCGCTGGCGATCTGGAAACACGGTGACCTGCGCAAACCCGGTCGAGCCAGCGTCAGGGTCTATAGTCCCCGCGTCGAGGAGCACGGCTGGCGGTCGTCACATACGATCATCGAAGTGATCAACGACGACATGCCGTTCCTGGTCGATTCCGTACTCGGTTGCCTGGATCGGGCGGGGCAGCAGGTTCTTCTCTTCATTCACCCCATCGTCCGGGTCCGACGAGACCAGGACGGCCGACGGACCGGCATCGAAGCCAAGCCAGGGGCCGGCGACGCGATCGCCGAATCGGTCCTGCACATCGAAATCGCCGAGCAATCGGACGCCGAGGTCCTCGTCGGCATCGAAAACCGGCTGCAAGGGGGGCTCGACGATGTCCGGGCCGCGGGCGACGATTGGCATCTGGTCCTGGAGAAGCTGAACCAGACGATCGACGCCCTGGACCAGCCGATCCCAATGGAGCAGGACGAAGTGGACGAGGTTCGCGCCTTCTTGGAGTGGATGCGCGACAATCACTTCACCTTCCTCGGCGTCCGCGACTACGCCTATGCCAAGGGCAAGGGCAAGGGCACCTTGCGCATCGTCGAGGATTCCGGCCACGGCATCTTGCGCGCGGCCGATCGCCAAGTGCTGACCAGCCCCGTCGGCGGCGGCGCCCTGTCGCCGATGGCGCGTGAATTCTTCGACCGCCCGGAGCTGATGCTAATTACCAAGACCAGCGTGCGCGGCACCGTGCACCGGGCCGTGCATATGGATTATATCGGCGTCAAGCGCTTCAACGACGCGGGCCAAGTGGTCGGTGAGCGGCGTTTCGTCGGCCTCTTCACCTCCTCCGCCTATAGCCGATCGCCGCGCGACATTCCGGTGCTGAGACGCAGGATCGGCCAGGTGCTGTCGATGGCGGGGCTGGCCCCCTTCAGCCACGACGGCAAGACGCTGACCCATATCCTCGACACCTATCCGAGGGACGAGCTTTTTCAGATCGACCTGGAAACGCTGCACGGCATCTCGATCGGGATTTTGGGCCTGCAGGAACGCCCGCAGATCCGCATGTTCGCGCGCCGGGACAAGTTCGAGCGCTATTTTTCCTGCATCGTCTATGTGCCGCGCCAACGCATGAGCACCGGCCTGCGTCGGCGTTTCACCGACATTCTGATCGAGGCCTTGCACGGCCGGCTCTCCAATTTCTCCACGCAAATCTCGGATTCGCCCCTGGCGCGGCTGCATTTCATCATCGGCACCAATCCGGGCGAGGCACCGGCCGAGGTCGATTATCGTCAGGTCGAGCAGCGCCTGGTCGCCGCCGCCCGGACCTGGAGCGACGATCTCCAAGAAGCCCTGGTCGACCATGCGGGCGAGGAACGCGGCAACTTGTTGGTGGGGAAATACGCCGACGCCTTTCCCGCGGCCTACGCGGAATCCTTCAACGCCGAGCGCGCCCTCGGCGATATCGACCATCTGGAAGCACTGCTGGCGGGCGGCGACGTCGGCCTCAATTTCTATCGCGTGATCGAGGACGGCGAACATGAGATCCGCTTCAAGATCTACTCGCCCGGTTCCGCGATGCCGCTCTCGGATTGTCTGCCAATGCTCGAGAACATGGGCCTCCGGGTGCTCGGCGAGACCCCGTTCCAGGTTCGCCTCGATGGTGGCGAGGAGATCTGGATCCAGGATTTCTCGATGGAGGACGCGGCCGGCCAGGCACTGGACGTCGCCAATCTCAAGCCCAAGCTCGAAGCCGCCTTCTATCGAATTTGGAGCGGCGAGCTGGAGAACGACGGCTTCAATCGTCTCGTCCTCGCGGCCTCGCTCGGCTGGCGCGAAGTGGCTGCGATCAGGGCCTTCTGCAAATACATCCGGCAGACAGGCAACGCTTTCAGTCAGGCCTATATGGAGACCGCCCTCGCCAACAACCCGACGATCGTCACGTTGTTGGTGGCGCTCTTTCACGCTCGCTTCGATCCCGACGGCGATGTCGGGCGGGAGACCCGATGCGCTGAAATCGAGGCCGAAATCGAGGCTGCCCTGGATGCGGTGGCGAGCCTCGATGAAGATCGGATCCTGCGCCGCTACCTCAACCTCCTGCAGTCGATGCTACGGACCAACTTCTACCAGCCGGGCGAGGACGGTGAGGTAAAGCCTTACATCTCCTTCAAGTTGGACAGCCAGAAAGTGGCGGAGCTGCCGCTGCCGAGGCCCTTCGCCGAGATCTTCGTCTACGCGCCGGCCGTCGAGGGGGTGCACTTGCGGGGCGGCAAGGTGGCCCGCGGCGGCTTGCGCTGGTCCGACCGGCGCGAGGATTTCCGGACCGAAGTGCTGGGCCTGATGAAGGCGCAGATGGTGAAGAACGCGGTCATCGTTCCGGTCGGCTCGAAGGGTGGCTTTTTTCCCAAACGGTTGCCGGCCGGCGGCGATCTCGAAGCAGTGCAGGCCGAGGTCGTGGCCAGCTACCGGACCTTCATCCACGGCCTACTCGACATCACCGACAATCTGGTCGACGGCACGATCCAGCGGCCCGACCGGGTGTTGCGCTATGACGACGACGATCCCTATCTCGTCGTCGCCGCCGACAAGGGTACCGCGACGTTCTCCGACATCGCCAACGAGATCTCACTCGAATACGGTTTCTGGCTCGGCGATGCCTTCGCTTCGGGTGGCCGCACCGGCTACGACCACAAGACCATGGCGATTACCGCGCGCGGCGCTTGGGAATCGGTAAAGCGTCATTTCCGCGAACTCGACCGTGACATCCAGGCCGAAGATTTCACCGTGATCGGGATCGGCGACATGTCGGGCGACGTCTTCGGCAACGGCATGCTGCTGTCCCGGCACATTCGCCTGCTCGCCGCTTTCGACCATCGCCATGTCTTCATCGACCCCGACCCCGACGCAGGCCCGAGCTGGGAGGAACGCAAGCGTCTCTTCGAGCTGCCGAGAAGCTCGTGGGCCGACTACGACGAGAAGCTGATCTCGAAGGGCGGTGGGATTTTCGATCGCCAGGCCAAGTCGATCAGCCTGACACCGGAAATCAAGGCGCTGACCGGCCTTTCCGAGGCGAGCGTGACACCGGCCGAGCTGATCCACGCACTCCTCGGGGCCGAGGCCGATCTGTTGTGGATCGGCGGCATCGGCACCTACGTCAAGGCGAGCGGCGAAAGCCACGACGAGGTCGGCGATCGGGCCAACGACGGGCTTCGCGTCGACGGCGCCCAGTTGCGCTGCAAGGTCGTCGGCGAGGGCGGCAACCTCGGCTGCACGCAGCCGGGACGAATCGAGTTCGCGCTTCGAGGCGGGCGCCTCAACACCGACGCGATCGACAATTCCGCCGGTGTCGACAGCTCCGATCACGAGGTCAACATCAAGGTCCTGCTCGGCGCCGTGGTCGGTGGCTGCGAGATGACCGAGAAGCAGCGCAACCGGCTGTTGGCGAAAATGACCGACGAGGTCGGCGAGTTGGTGCTTCGCAACAACTACCTGCAAAGCCAGGCCTTGAGCGTGCTGGAGGGTCACTCGGCCACCTTCCTAGAACAGCAGGTTCGCTACATGCGCGCTCTGGAACGGGCCGGCCAGCTCAACCCCGAAATCGAGTTCCTGCCCGACGAGGAAGCGCTGCAAGAGCGCAGAAGCGCCTCGCAGGGCCTGACGCGGCCCGAACTCTCGGTCCTGCTCGCCTACGCCAAGATGGTGCTCTACGAGGAGTTTCTCGAAAGCGATCTCACCGATTCCGAATATCTGGTCGACGACGTCGTCGAGTATTTTCCGACACCGCTCAGGAAGAAACATCGCGCCGCCGTGCTGGGCCATCAGTTGCGCAAGGAAATCCTCGCCACCTCGATGGCGAACTCGATCGTCAACCGGACCGGCATCACCTTCGTCCACGACGTCATGGAGGAGACCGGCGAATCGGCCGAGGCCGTGGCCCGGGCCTACGCCGCGGCTCGCGACGCTTACGGATTGGCTGAGATCTGGAGCGAGATCGAGGCCCTGGACAACCGCGTGCCAGCCGCACTGCAGCTGGAAATGCAGGTGGCGACCGCCGATCTGTTGCGTCACGGCACGCTCTGGATGCTACGCAATCGGCCACAACCGGTTCGAATCACCGAGGCGATCGAGGCCTTCAAGCCCGGCATCCAGGCGTTGGCGGCCGAACTCGACGAGGTGGCGAGCGAGTCTGAAAAGAAGCTCGTCGCCGAGAAGACGGCCCACTATGTCGCGCGCGGCGCCGAGGAGGCCCTGGCCGGTCGGATCGCGGGCCTCGAATTGATGGTCGCGGCCCTCGACATCGTCGAGGCCGCGCACGCCACCGGCCGCCCGGTGACGGAGGTCGCTTCGATCTATTTCCTGCTCGGCGAGACCCTGGGCCTCAACTGGCTGCGCCATCAGGCGGAGGCGCTGGAGCCCGAGGACTATTGGGAGCGAACCGCGATCGCCTCGATCGTCGACGACCTCTACGGCCAGCAACGCACACTGGCGGCCAAGGTGCTGGTGGCGGCGAACGGCGAGGAACCACCGGCCGCCGTCGATTCCTGGAGCGAGGCCAACGCCGCCTCGGTGAACCGGAGCCGCAACCTGGTCGAGGACTTCCAACAGTCGGGCGGCCTCGACGTCGCCAAACTGGCGCTCGCCAACCGCTTGGTCCGGCGCATGATCGCGGGCTAGTCTCTGTCCTTGCGATAACGTGTGTCACCTCCTCCCTCGTGGCGGAGGGCCGGGTCGGGGGGCGCCATGAAGCATCCAGCTAGGGCAGCCGAGGCAGGCTTGCCCGGCGCCGGTGCCTCCGGTCTCGGCCGCTTCGGCTGGGCCATGTTCGACTGGGCCAACCAGCCCTTCTTCACCCTCGTCACCACCTTCATCTTCGCGCCCTACTTCGCCGCTACAGTGGTCGGAGACGCTGTGCTCGGGCAGGCGCAATGGGGCTATGCGCAGGGGGTGGCGGGTGTCGTGATCGCTTGTCTCGCCCCGATCCTGGGCGCGGTGGCGGATGCGCACGGCCCCCGAAAGCCCTGGATCCTGGGTTTCCAGGGCCTATGCGTGGTGGCCTCCGCCGGGCTCTGGCTGGCGGTGCCGGGGGTGCCGGGCGGGGTCGTCGGGATCTTGGCGCTGGTCGTGGCGGCGACGGTGGCGGCCGAGTTCTCCGTCGTCTTCAACAACGCCATGATGCCGAGCCTGGCGCCCGAGGCCCGCCTCGGCCGGCTCTCGGGGCAGGCTTGGGCGCTCGGCTATCTCGGTGGTCTGGCCTCGCTTTTTCTGGTGCTGTTCGCCTTTGCGATGCCGGAGACGCCGCTCTTCGGCCTCGACAAAGCCGCCCATGAGCACGACCGCGTCGTCGGACCGCTGACCGCGCTCTGGATCGTCGTCTTCGTGATTCCGCTCTTCCTCTTCACGCCCGACGCGCCCCGAAGCGGCGCACCCCTCGGCGCCGCCGTTCGCAAGGGGCTCGGCCAGCTGGTCCGCACCATCGCCGAGGCTCGGCGCTACCGGAACCTGGTGCGTTTCCTGATCGCCCGCATGCTCTATATCGACGGCCTCAGCGCGATCTTCGCCTTCGGTGGCATCTACGCCGCCGGCAGCTTCGGCTGGAACATCGAGGCGCTGGGCGCTTTTGGCATCATCCTCTCGGTCTTCGCCGCCGTCGGCGCGTATGGCGGTGGCTGGCTCGACGATCGGCTCGGCTCGCGCCGGACCGTCTTGCTCGCCGTCGTCGGTCTGATGGTGGCGACCTTGGGCGTGGTCTCGATCTCGGTCGAGCCGCTGGCCGCGGGCGGCGCCCGCCACGGTATTCTGTTCCTTTATAGCTACGACTGGCCGGCCGGCGAGCACGGCCTCTTCGCCAGCCTGGCGGAGCGGGTCTTCCTCGGCTTCGGGATTCTCATCGGGATCTTCGGCGGGCCCTTGCAGGCGGCCAGCCGGACCATGCTCTCGCGGCTGGCGCCGGTCGAGATGGTGGCCGAGTTCTATGGCCTCTATGCGCTTTCGGGCAAGGCGACGGCTTTCCTCGCCCCCTTCGTCGTCGCCTTCCTGACCCAAGCCTTCGATAGCCAACGCGCCGGCATCGCCTCGATCGTCATTTTTCTGGTGTTGGGTTTCGTGCTGCTGCTGGGCGTCCGCGAGGAACGCGCGGCAGCGCTGGAGTGAGAATGGCGGGTCCGGCCAGCCTCAATGCCGGAAGTGGCGGACGCCGGTCAGGACCATGGCGAGGCCGGCTTCGTCGGCGGCGGCGATCACTTCTTCGTCGCGCATCGAGCCGCCCGGCTGGATGACTGCGGTGGCACCCGCCTCGGCGGCGGCCAGCAGGCCGTCGGCGAAGGGGAAGAAGGCGTCCGAGGCGACGGCGGAGCCGGCGGTGCGGCTCTCGCTCTCGCCCGCCGCTTCGGCCGCTTCGGCGGCTTTCAGGGCGGCGATACGGGCCGAATCGATCCGGCTCATCTGTCCCGCGCCGACGCCCACGGTGGCGCCGTCCCGGACATAGACGATGGCGTTCGATTTGACGTGCTTGGCGATCGTGAAGGCCAACAACAGATCGGCCAATTCCCGCTCGCTCGGCTGCCGTTCGGTCACCACCTGCAAGTCCGTGGCCGCCGTCTGGGCGCCGTCGCCGGATTGCACCAGCAGGCCGCCAGCGAGGCTGCGCAGCAAGCGGCCGGGTGCCGCCGGGTCGGGCAGGGCGCCGGCCAGCAGCAGACGCAGGTTCTTCTTCTCGGCCAGCACCGCCTTGGCCTCGTCGTCGGCCTCCGGCGCGATGATGACCTCGGTGAAGATCTCGGCAATTCTGCTCGCGGTGGCGCCGTCGAGCCGCCGGTTCAGCGCGACGATGCCGCCGAAGGCGCTGACCGGGTCGCAGGCCAAGGCCTTCAGGTAGGCTTCCTCCAAAGTCTCGCCCCGGGCCGCGCCGCAGGGGTTGGCGTGCTTGATGATGGCGACCGCGGGTCCGCCGTCGGGGGCCAGCTCGGCGACCAGCTCGTAGGCTGCGTCGGTGTCGTTCAGGTTGTTGTAGGAAAGCGCCTTGCCCTGTACCTGCGCCGCCGTGGCGACGCCCGGGCGGGCCTCGCCGGTGGTGTAAAAGGCCGCGGTTTGGTGCGGGTTCTCGCCATAGCGCAAGACCTCGGCCCGCCTTCCCGCCAGCACCAGACGTTCGGGATGTGCGTCGGCCAGTTCGGCCTGGAACCAGCCGGAAATCGCCGCGTCGTAAGCCCCGGTCGCGGCATAGGCGCGGGCGGCGAGGCGCTGGCGCAACGCATAGCTGGTGGCGCCTCGGTTGGCCTCGAGTTCGGCCAGCACGGCCTCGTAGTCGGCCGGATCGGTGACGACGGCGACGAAGGCGTGGTTCTTCGCCGCCGAGCGCAGCATCGCCGGGCCGCCGATGTCGATATTCTCGATTGCCGTGGCGTAGTCGGCGCCGGCCGCCACCGTCGCCTCGAAGGGGTAGAGGTTGACGACCACCAGGTCGATGGCGCCGATGTCGTGCGCCTCCATCTGGGCGCGGTGCTCGACATCGTCGCGCAAGGCCAGAATACCGCCATGCACGGCCGGGTGCAGGGTCTTGACGCGGCCGTCCATCATCTCTGGGAAACCGGTGACCTCGGCGACCTCTCGGACCGGGACTCCGGCCTCGGCGATGGCGCGGGCGGTACCACCGGTGGAGACGACCTCGACGCCGAGGCCGTGCAAGGCGGCGGCGAGCTCCGCCAGGCCGGTCTTGTCGGAAGCGGAAATCAGGGCGCGGCGGACGGGGACGAGATCGGGTGTGGTCATCGATTCTGCTCCGGAAGGCTCTCGGGCGCGGTCGCCTGCAATGGCGGCCGCCCTCAGATTTCGAAATCGGCTGTGGTGAGCAGCGAAAGCAGGCGAAGATCGTGCCGGGCCAGGCCGGCCTCGGCCCCTTCCAGGCGGTCGACCACGGTGACGATGGTGGCGACCTCGGCACCCTCGCCACGGGCCGCCTCGACCGCCTTCAAGACCGAGCCGCCGGTGGTCGTCACGTCCTCGACCAAAACCACCCGCCGGCCCGACAGCGCGCCTTCGGGAAGGCCTTCGATCAGCCGCTTGGTGCCGTGCGCCTTGACTTGCTTGCGGACGAAGAAGCCTTCCAAGGGGCGGTCGGGAAAGCTTCGCTCGGCGACGCAGGCGACGATCGGCACCGCCCCCATCTCCATGCCACCGATGAAGTCCACCGGCTCGTCGCGGAGGGCGCCCAGGATCAGATCGGCGATCAGGCCGGCGGCTTCGGGATCGAACAGCGTCGGCTTCATATCGAAATAGAAGGTGCTGTCCTTGCCCGAGGTCAGCTTGATTTCGGTGCCGCTGAGCAGCGATTTCTCGGTGACGATTTCGACCAGGCGGCGTCTGGCGCCGGCCCCCTTATCGTGGCTTTGGGCGGCGACCGGTGCCGTCATCTGGACCCCCTGTTGTTGCGTGGCGAACTTCGTCGCATCCCTATCACGACAGCGGCGAAATGTGCATTCGAATCCGGCCTTGGCGGTCGATTTCGACCCCTATTCCCCAATCTGCAGCAACAGCGCGTGCTTGCGGGCGGCGCGGAAGCAGGCCAGGAAGACGCCGGCGCCGGCGCCGAGGTAGATCAGGTTGATGCCGGCGGCACCCCACATCATCGCGGCATCGAAGCGGTCGTGGATCAGCACCTCCCGCATGCCTTCGAAGACGTATGCCGAGGGCAGGCACCAGGCCAACGGCTGCAGCCAGCCGGGCAGGGTGGCGATGGGGTAGTAAATGCCGCTCAACGGCGCCAGCGCGAAGATCGCCGCCCAGGCCAGGCTTTCGGCGCCGAGGCCGAGCCGGAGCACCATGCCCGAGACCGCCAGGCCGATCGCCCAACCGAAGACCATCAGGTTGAGAAAGAAGGCGACCAGCGCCAGGCCGAGGCCGTAGACCGAATAGTCGAACAAGACAATCGCGAACAGGCTGGCCGGCACGGCGCCGATCAGAGTCCGGAGAAAGCTTACCGTGGTCAGGGCGCAGATCATCTCGATCGGCCGCAACGGGCTGACGAAGAGATGGCCCAAGTTGCGCGACCACATCTCCTCGAAGAAGGAGATCGAGAGGCCGATCTGGCTGCGGAACAGGATGTCCCAAAGCAGCACCGCCGACAGCAGGACGCCGAAGCTTTGCGCGATATAGGACGAGTTGGTGGCCAGGAACTGGGTCAGGAAACCCCAGAGCACCATCTGTACCGTCGGCCAGTAAGCGAGCTCGACGATCCGTGGCCAGGAGCCACGCAGCAAATAGAGATAGCGCAGCACCATGGCGGCGATTCGGCGTAGTGGCGCCAATAGTGCCCGAACCGGCTCCACCATCACCCGTTGCCCCGCCGCGCCTCGCCCCGGCCGCGGGCGATATCGAGGAAGACCTCCTCCATGGTGTTGCGGCCATAGCGCTCGATCAGCGCCGCCGGCGTACCTTGATCGACGATTCGGCCCTGGCCCAAAATCACCACCTGGTCGGCGAGCCGCTCGACCTCGGCCATGTTGTGCGAGGCCAGCAGGATAGTGGCACCGCTCTGGCGCCGGTAGGCGGCCAGGTCGTCGCGGATCCAGTCCGCCGAACGGGGTCCAGGGAGGCCGTGGGCTCGTCCAGGAGTAGCACCTCGGGATCGTTGATCAGTGCCTTGGCCAGAGCCACGCGGGTCCGCTGGCCGGCCGAGAGAGAGCCCGTGCGACGGCCCCCAGCAAATCGGTTATCTGGAGCCGTTCGGCGACCGCTTCGACCCGCCTCTTCGCTTTCGCGACGCCGTAGAGATGGGCATAGACGCGCAGATTTTGGGCGACGGTGAGCCGGTGCGGCAGGTCGACATAGGGCGAGGAGAAATTCATCCGCGCCAACACCCGGTGGCGGTGGCGCAGCATATCGACGCCGAGTACCCGGACCCGGCCGGCGCTCGGCAGCACCAGCCCCAGCAGCATGCCGATGGTGGTCGTCTTGCCGGCGCCGTTGCCGCCCAGCAACGCCGTGACGCCTCCGCGAGGCACCGCGAAGTCGATTCCGTCGACCGCAACGACCTCGCCGAAACGCTTGCTCAGGCCCTCGACCTCGATCGCCGCGTTCGCCATCGTCGAACTATGCCCCATGGCGGGGACTTGTCCAGTCCCGATAACGGGCGGTAAAGCTCTTCTGTTTGTCGTATCATGCGGTCGGGACCATGAGCCAAAGCATGCCGATATCAACGCCGCGCGGCCTCCGGCCGATGCCGGGACGAGTCCGGGTCCGGACCCTGATCATGACCCGCTGGTTCGCCGTCGGCGGCCAGGTGGTCACCTTGCTGGTGGTGAGCGAGGGGCTGGGCGGGGCGCTGCCGATGGGTTGGGCCATGGCGACGGTCGGCTGCTCGGCGGCGCTCAACCTCTGGATCGGGGTTCGCCGCGGCTTGAACGGCTGGCATGGCGAGCGCGCGGCGATGCGCTATCTGGCGTACGATATCCTGCAGTTGGCGATCCTGCTCTATTTGACCGGCGGCCTCGAGAATCCCTTCTCGCTGCTGTTCCTGGTTCCGGTCACCGTCTCGGCGACGATCCTTTCGCTCGCCAGTACCGTCTTTCTGACCGGCTTGGCCTTTCTCTGCATCACCGTTCTCGTCTTCCTGCACCTGGCGCTGCCCTGGCCCGATCAGAGCCTCGCCCTGCCGCCGACCTACACCCTCGGAACCTGGACCGCGCTCGCCCTAGGCATGGTCTTTCTGACATTTTATGCCTGGCGTGTCGCCGAGGAGGCCAGACGTCGCGCCGACGCGCTGGCGGAGGCCCAGTTGACGCTGGCTCGCGAGCAGACACTGTCGTCGCTGGGGGCGTTGGCCGCGGCGGCGGCGCACGAACTCGGCACCCCGCTCAGCACCATTGCCCTGGTGGCCAAGGAGCTGGCCCGCGAGCTGCCGCCCGATAGCGATCATGGCGAGGACGTGCAGCTTCTGAACAGCCAGGTGGCGCGATGCCGGGACATTCTGGCCCGGCTGGCGCGCGATCCGGGTGGCGGCAGCGACGCGACCTTCACCGAGATGCCGATCCGCACGATGGCGCTGGCGGCGGCGGAGCCGCTCAGCCGCGATGGCATCACCCTGACGGTCGAAACCGAGACGGTACCCGAAGACGGCTCGACCGAGCCCCTGGTCCATCGCAGCCCGGAAATGCAACAAGGCCTCGCCAACCTGATCGAGAACGCCTTCGAGTTCGCCCACGGCGAGGTCCGGGTCCGGGTCGGCTGGGACCGGGAGGAGGTCCGTATCGCCATCTCCGACGACGGCCCGGGATTTCCGGCACCGATCATGGCCCTGCTCGGCGAGCCCTATGTCGGCACCCGGCGCGAGCGGGGCCGGATGGGCCTCGGCGTCTTTATTTCAAAAACCCTTCTGGAGCGGACCGGTGGCGATGTCCGCTTCGCCAACAGCCGTCTCGGCGGCGGTGCCGAGGTCGCCATAACCTGGCCGCGCGACGCCATCGAATTCAGCCGAGTAGAGCGGGAAAACGAGGAAGCCCGGGTATGAGCGACGAGGAACAAACGGCCCCTAGCGAGCGATCGCTGCTGCTCGTCGACGACGACGAATTGTGGCTGAAGCGGTTGGCCCGAGCGATGGAGCAACGTGGCTTTCGGGTCTCGTCGGCGGCCACCGTGAAGGACGGCATCGCCGAGGCGGAGCGCCGGACGCCGCGCTACGCGGTCGTCGATCTGAGGCTCGGTGACGGCAGTGGCCTCGACCTGGTCGAGGCATTGCGCCGAAAGAGCGAGAGCACCCGCATTATCGTGCTGACCGGCTCTGGCAACATCGCCACCGCCGTGGCGGCGGTGAAACTGGGCGCGGTCAACTACCTCGCCAAGCCCGCCGATGCCGATGCGATCGAGGCCGCGTTACTGACCGGGGACGACGACAAGCCGTTGCCCCCCGAGCATCCGATGTCGGCGGACCGGGTACGCTGGGAGCATATTCAGCGGGTCTACGAGCTTTGCAATGGGAATGTTTCGGAGACCGCGAGGCGGCTCAACATGCACCGGCGCACCCTGCAGCGGATCCTGGCCAAGCATTCGCCGAAGGAATGACGGCGGCCGAGGCTCAATCCAGCAGCGTGTCGATATAGCGGCCCTGATAGAGGGTGATGCCGAGCGAACGGCCGAATTCGAGCGCCCGCTCGTCGTCGCAACGGGTCAGGACGACGCGGGTCGGGCCCGCCGATTGAACGCACTCGGCAAGCTCCTTCGCAGCACTGTCGCCGGGGGAGGCCTGCTCGTCGGATTGCCACAACACCTTTGCCAGATCGACACCCAGCCGATCGCGATAGAGCAGCGGCAAGTTGAGGCTGGACAGACCGTCGAGACAGAGCTTGTAGCCCTTGGTTCGAGCCAGATTGCGGGCGAAGGTGAAGGCGCCCATGTCGGCGATCACGTCGAAGGGTTGCAGCTCCAGAATCATCGACTTGCTGTGCCGGGCCCGCATCTCGTTGTCGAAACTGGTGAAGGCATCGCTCAGTAGGGTCGAGATATTGATGTTGATGCTGGTCGGCAAGCCGACCTCGGCCTCTATCGCGGGCAGCAGCTTCAACAGCCGCTGGTCGAGGGTGCAGGTCAAACGCTGAAACAACCACCGGTCCGACAGCAGATCCACCTCGGGCATCAGTCGATAGCGCAACTCGTCGATCGAGAAATAGACCTCGTTGAAGACCGGCTTCGGGGCCGCGTCCTTCAAGATGATGCAGACCATCTGCCGGCGGATCATCGAGCTGAGATCGAACGAGGCGATCGCCGCCTCGATCTGGGCCAGACGCGTCGGCGTCAGCGGCTCGGTCGGCTCGGGCAGTTCCCTGACCTCGGGCTTGGAAATCTGAGGCAGCGGCTTCTTCTTCTTTTTCGGCTCGTCCCCGTGCAGAGCATCGTGATGCAGACGCTTGGCCAGCTGGAGGAACTCCAGATAGTCTTTCTCGAGGTCGTACCAGCCGCAGAAAGCGGCGGCTCCCTCCTCGTCGTCTTGCACCAAGGGGTCGTCGGAGAAGAGATAGCGCAACCTCAGCACGACCTCGTCGATCTGCGCCACCTTGGCGCCCTTCAAGACGATGACGATATCCCTGTTCTTCAACACAAACAGTTGCCCTTCGTAACGCCCCACCAGTCCGGTGAAGAATTCCGTCGCGATACGAAGGTTGTGACTTCTGAGGTTGACCGCTTGCAACTTGGACAGCTGCAGATGCACGGCACGGCGGCCGGGCAGGTGCTTGCGCAACCGCTCGGCATAGTCCAGCAAAAGCTCCTCGTGATTGGGGAGGTGCTGTTGCTTTTGCCTTGTCTTTAGATTTGCGCGCATTCTCGAATTCAGTCGTCCAGAGCTAGGTTGTGGACTCATAAGCGCGCAACCAGATGCGGATGGCGGCGAGCTTGATCATGGCGAGATAGTTTGCGGCGAGCTTCTCGTATCGGGTGGCGACGCGCCGGCAGTGCTTCAGGCGGTTGAAGAAGCGCTCG
>PVBE011001897.1_pt1 | contig 23605 bp, 19 predicted proteins | sample 1631181 | NCBI WGS metagenome assembly PVBE01 (sample SAMN08397723, study PRJNA350692) | Marine metagenome, whole genome shotgun sequencing project. | isolation source: water | place: Pacific Ocean | collected 2012-04 | reverse complement strand
CTCGGCAGCGAATCGCTCAATCCCAGCCCAATCCGCGCCAGCGTGGTCCGCGTCAATTGCGCGACGAGAACGATGTCCGCCCGATCCACCAACTCCCCAGGACTCATGCCCGATTCGAGCGTCACGATCTCGCGAATGCCACCCTCACTTCTCAGTCGGTCCTCGCCGATGAACTCCTTCGCTGCCGGCGACATCAAGCCGATCACGTCTACCTGTTTCGCGACGGCTTTCGTCTGTTCGAGGGCCTTCGACAGCCCGCCTCGCCCGCCGCAGATCACCGCCACCACCGTCGGCCCGCCGTCCTCACCATCCGCACCATCCGCCGTCTGGAGGGGCCGAATGGGGGATGTTTGGGGTCCCCATCCGGCCCGCGTAGTCGCGTCTGCGCCCTCGCCTCCGAGCGCCCGCCGGACCTGTTCCCTCACAATGTCCCGCAGCTGATCCCTATCCATCGGCGCCCGCCGTATCCACCGTGTCCACGATCGCCACGATAGCCGTCTTGAGCGGCGTTCGCTCCTCCACCTCGAAGGCGATCTGGCCCGACCGCCCTTCCTCGCACACCAGCACCGTCTCGCCCGCGCCCGCGCCGACTGCGTCGGCTGCCAGGAATGTCGTGCCCTTCGGCTCCATGTCCCAGCCGAGGGGCTGCACGACAAGCAGCGCCCTGCCGTGGTAGCAGTCGTGCTTGATAGTCGACACCGTGCTGCCGATGACCTTGCAGAGCTTCACTCGTTGACCTCGCACCCGGCAATGGCCGGCACCTCAAGCAGCGCCCCAACGCTCTTCCCGCGCCACTCCTGATCGTCCAGCCGATACGTGTCCTCGTGCTCTTCGTATTTCACCCGAATCCGCACCGGGTCCAGCCCGACTTGCGCCGCGCCATACAGCTCGTGACTGCTCCCGTCGCCCACGTGCAGGCACTCGGCGGGCCTCGCGCCGAGTCGGTCGCAGGTCAAATGGTAGATCCGCGGATCGGGCTTCTTCAGCCCTGCGGAGTGCGAGAAGACAGGCTCGTCGATCAACGGTGCGAAGGCCGTCTCCTCCCAGAGTTTGGGCACTTCGCTCGAGCAATCGGTAAGCAGACCCGTCTTCATGCCGCCGGCTCTCAGCGCGCGTAGCGTCTCTAGCGCGCCCTCTCGCGGCGTCAGCACTTGGCGCGTGTAGTCCAGCTTGTGCTCGACCGCCTCGTCGATGCGCTTTGGGTCTGCCTGCGCCCCGAGCCTCTCGCAGATCGCCCCGACATTCTCCCGGACGTCGCCCAGCCGTCCCGCCATCCGCTCGCGAACGCATCCGACCCACTCGCGGACGAACTCTTCCCGGCCCACGCCCATGATGTCGCCCATCTCTCGCAGCACGTTCTCGTGTCCGGCGCGTGAGAGATTGTCGATCAGCGTTCCGAAGAGATCGAAAATGACTGCCTGGTATCGCATTGAATGGTGTCAGACGCTGGTCGCGTCGATCCGGTCGATGATGCCGACGATGGTGGCGTCCGCCGAGATCTCCGGGCCGTCCCACGCCACGCCGGCTTCGCGGCCCGTCTCCGCGAAGACAGTCTCGCCCACGCCACAACCGACGGCGTCGAAGGCAACTAGGGGGTCTCCAGCCGGCTGGAGTTCGTGATCGGTGGGTTGGACCAGTAGGAGTTTCTTCCCGTGAGCGCCCTCGTCTTTGACCGTAGAGACGACTTTGCCAATCACCTTGGCGAAGAACATGCCCCAACGCCTCCCGGCCGCCCGCTCATCCGGGCTCGCGTCTGGTCGCCGCGCGTTGACCCGCGTAGAGACGGGCTTCCAGCCCGTCTATCCCGCGTGCTTGCGGTACGTGATCGTCCCATCGGCTTCGATCGTGTCGACGATCGCGATGATCGTGGCATCGACCGGGCAGTCTCTCGTCTCCGTCGTAATCCGCGCGGACGATCCCGCGACGACCAACACGATCTCGTCGACTCCCGCGCCGACGGCATCGATCGCAACCGTGTAGCTCTCCATCGGCTCGCCGTCGGGCGCGCACTCAGCCACGACGAGGAGCTTCGTCCCCTTGAGAGCCTCGGTCTTCTGCGTCGCCACAACCGTCCCAACAACTTTGCCTAGCTTCATAAGCCTCGCCTGCAGTCAGCGCCGTCGCCTTCGCGCGCGCCTACTCCGCCGCCGGCAGAATCTTGTCCAGCTCCGGATGCGGTCGCGGGATGACGTGGACCGAGACTAGCTCGCCGACCTTCTTGGCCGCCGCTGCGCCCGCATCGGTCGCGGCCTTCACCGCGCCCACATCGCCGCGCACCATCACGGTAACGAAGCCGCCGCCGACCTTCTCCAACTCCGGCAGCAGCGTCACGTTCGCCGCCTTGACCATCGCGTCCGCCGCCTCGACGGCGCCGACGAGTCCGCGGGTCTCGATCAGTCCGAGAGCATCCTGGTTCATCCTACATGCCTCCTATGGCACAAAGTCCTGACCGTCTCGTAGGGCGGCGTTCCTACCCGCCGTCGTTTACCTGTCTACTCATCCAGCCCGAGCAGCGGCGCAATCGCATCATCAGGCCGCGCGATGACGTGGACCGCCACTACTTCCGACAGCCTCTTCGCCGCAGCCGCGCCGGCGTCCGTCGCCGAGTGGACCGCGGCCACCTCGCCGACCACAACTACCGTTACGAGACCGGCCGTCGCGCGCTCCAACCCAACCAACGTGACGCTCGCCGCCTTGAGCATCGCGTCGGCTGCCTCGATCGCGCCGACCAATCCGCGTGTCTCAACCATCCCGAGAGCCATCTGGGCCATAGCTCACCCTCCGAGACTTCTTGTGGGGCGGGGAGTCCTGCCCGCCGCCGTTCATCCGCTGTTCTGCAATGCCTGCATTACCAGGTCCGTAATCCGCTCGACCAGCGCCTCATCGGCTGGGTCGCTATTCGCGCCGCAACTCCCCGCTGCATTCAGGCACGGCCGGTCGCTCGGTTCGAGTCCCATCCTCGTGCGGATCGCCTGCAACTTCGAAAGATCGGCCGGATCGATCTCCTGGGCGCCGCCCAGTTGCCGAGCGACGATGGCGATTTTCGCGCTCTGCTCCAGCGCCTCCATCCGATGCGCCGCGGCAAACAAGTCGCTCCCCACCGCTACCGCTCCATGGTTCGCGAGCAGGAACAGGTCGTGTTGCCGCACGTGTCGTCTGAGCGCCTCGGGCAGATCGTGAGATCCCGGCGTCGCGTATTCCACCACAGCCACCGGTCCCAGAAAGGTCGCGGCCTCCGTGAGAATCTCCGTCGGAACGGGAATCCTCGCGGCGGCATAGCCCGTCGCGGTCGGCGGGTGCCCGTGGACAATCGCACACGCATCAGGGCGGTCCTCGTAGATCGCCAGGTGCATCTTGATCTCTGACGATGGCTTCGTGAAGCCCTCGATCGGAGCGCCGTTCATGTCGATCTTGACGACTTCCTCGGGCGACATGAAGCCCTTGCTCACGCCCGTGGGCGTGGCCAGCAGCTCGTTCGGTCCCAGCCGGCAACTGAAGTTGCCGTCCGTCGCGGCGACCAGCCCCTGCATCCACAGGCGCCGGCCGATTTCGCAGATGTCGCGCCGAAGGCGTCCCTCGTCCGGCATAACGTCTGGCCTCGTCGAGTTTCGGGGTCACGGCTCGGGTCCGACTTCACTACTCGCCACGTTCGCACGCCTGCCGGTCGTGACCTGCATGGGGCCATTGCTTTTTGCCCAGCACCGAGCATGATGGACTTGGGGAACATCCTGGGGCTTCCACACCTGCCGCCGTCTCGTCCGTTCCGTCGTAGGTCGGATCTCCTGATCCGACGCTGTCTGCCGTCGTAGGACAGGCGTCTCGCCTGTTGTCGTCGCCTCGCGCGCTACCCCCCCACGCCCCCGTACTTCGCCGAGTACTTCTCGATCGACGCCATCATGACCGCGCCGATAGCCACCATCACGAGCGCCGCGCACATTGGGATCCACACCGGGGCGAACCACGCCTTCGGGATGAGGAACAGGCAGTCCATCGTCGCCAGCGATTCCGGCCAGCCAATCATGACGCGCAGCGCGATGTAATACACGATGTCCCACACGCCAAACGCGAACAGGAACGTGGCGATTTTCTCGAGGGGGTTGCGACCCACCAGCGCGGCGACCGCGAGCAGCATGAGGATCGTGGCCATTTCGCGCGTCTGTTCCGTGACGATCAGCCACCCCGGTAGCTCCGCCAGCATCTCCGGTCCCAGATCCCCCGGCAGCGGGACCCAGTCCATGAAGTGGCGGATATAGACAACGCACGCGGCCTCGATGTGCCCGAAGGCGATGCCGATCGCCGTCAGCCACACGAGCCGCCCGGCCAATGTCCGTCTAGGGTTCTGCGGCGCCATTTGCTGCCTCCCCTGCTACCGCCGGTCATCCACGTCCGGCGCGTCCCCAACCAGCTTCGCCTTCACGTCTGCCACGGTGACTCCTACGTCGCCCGCCGCGACTGAGTTGCGGATCTCCACGGCCGACGTCATCTCGGCCCGCGTCGATTCGACCGTCAGGTCCTCGATGACAACGCCCTCGGAGTTCTCGACAATCACGGCGCCCGCCTCGCGTCCCATCTGGGCCTTCTCCGTCACCACGACGCGGTTGCCTCTGACGATCACTCCGCTCGCGGCTCCAATGAAGATCGCCGCGCTGGGCGGATCGATGATCGTGTTGTCCTCGATGACGATGTTCGTCATCGTGCGCTCCTCGGCCAGCTTGAACCCGCGCGCGGTCGCGTTCACCTGGATCGCCGCGCCAGCCGGCTGCTGGGAGTAGTGCTTGGCGTATCCCACTCCGGTGATCGTATTCCGCCGCACAATCACGTTGCTCGGCACGACGCCCTCCGGCCAGTCGGCGCAGTCAGCGACCACGATCCCGAGCCCCGCCAGGCCGCTGAGCACGTTGTCCTCGATAATCCCGTCCGGCGCCTTCGCGTAGATCGCGTGCCGCCGGTGGTTGGTGAAGACGTTATTCCGGATCTCATACCCTCGACCGCATCGACTGAGATTGTAGACGGTGTCGGCCACCTTGCTGTCGGGCCCCGCGATCAGCCCCTCGACGGGATCGCTCAGCGTGACCTTCCGCCCGCCGCGAGCCCGTTCCACTGCGACGACCGTCACCTGCGCCTTCCGCCGGCCCGCGCCCGTGTCGAAGATCTCAATCTCATTGCCGGCCTCGATGATCCCGCCCTTTGCCAGCAGCAGCTCCGTCGGTGAGAGAATCTCCGCCACCACGTTCGGCGGGTAGTAGATGTTGATGCTGTCGTCGGCCATCCCCTCGAAGTAGCAGTTCTCGATGGTTGGGCCCTTGATTCCCTGCTGGTAGTGGATCCCATCCGCGTTGGCTGTGAGGAGCCTCGTCGTGCCCGGCTTATACCTTACCTGCAGCCCGTCGAATTGGATCGCATTGCTCGCAACCGCGCCCGTCACCAGACCCGGCGCCGAGTAGACCGTAAAATCCTTGACCCCGCACGAGTCTGACAGATGGAAGAACGCCGCCCCGCCGGGCCCGCCGCGCGCCATGTGTACGAACCAATCGCCCACCTCCATGAAGCGCACGTTCCGACGGCTGTTCTCGACCGGCTTCATCCGCCAGACGCGTCCCTCGATCAGCTCCCACTGCGTGATGAACGTGTGATCCGGCGCGCCTGTCTTCAGGCGTCGCTCCTCGCGATCGAACACCATCCCCCACTTCCCGAAGGGCTCGGGAGCGTCTGAGAACATCGCCATCTCAAGTGACGGATAGCCCTCCTCGAGATCGAGGTCAAACGTCCCGCCCTCTATATCTACTGCAACGATTTGGCCCTGCGTGTACGGCAACGGATCCCAATCAACCGCCACATCGCGCGCGAAGCAGTTCTTGCTACCCCTGAAGTGGAAGCACCCCTGTCTTGGATTGGTCACCAGCAGCAGCGTGTCGGCGCCCTGCCCGCGAATGGTAATCCCATCCGCATCGCCGACCGAGATCGCGGTGTTCGTTCCTTCCGCTCCCTCTACGCGATACGTCCCCGCGTCGAGCACCACCTCAGACCCCGGCCCCGCGGCGGTCGCGGCCGCAACCGCCGCCTGAATTCCGGGTGCCGAGTTCTCGTCCGTATCCGGCACCGCGCCGTAGTCCTTGACGTGAAAAACGTCCGCCTGCGCTGCCGCCGTCAAGCACAGGCTAGCGAGCAGTACCAGCACTGAGTGAGTGCTCATCGCCCCTCCGGTTTTACAGTCTCCCAATCCCTCGTAAGAGCGGCTTCAGCAGGGAAACTCATCGAGTTTCCACGACGCCGTCGCCGTCCGCGTGGCAACGGGGCGCCTGCCCCGTTGCGGCCGCCATTCCTACCCAATCCCCTCCATCAGCTTCCGCCGCGCTGCCAGCTTCGCCAGCGTCTCCTCCGTCTCGGCCAGCTTCTCCCGCACGCCTTGGATGACATTCTCCGGCGCCTTACTCGTAAAGCCTTCGTTCCCGAGCTTCTTCTCGATCTTGGTCCGCTCTTGTTCGAGTTTCTGAATCTGCTTATCGAGCCGAGCCAGCTCTTCCTCGACGTTCAGGCCCAGCGCGTCCATGTGCAGAGCGACCTCGATGCCCTCGTGCACGTTCGACGCGGCATTCGCCGGCCGAGCGCCGTCGGGCGCCACCAGATGCACCGGCGCCGCCTTCGCCATCGATCGCAGCGCCTCGCCGCACTCCGCCAATACCTCGCGCTCGGGGCCACTCGCCGCGATCGTCACCTCGACCGGCTGCCCAGGCTGAATGCCCAGGTCCGCTCGCACGAGCCGCACCGCCGTCATCGCGTTCACCAGCGTCTGCATCGCGGCTTCGGCGTCCGCGTCGATCAGCGACTCATCCGCCTCCGGGTAGGCGATCCGCGCCAGCGATCCCCGAGCACCATCCGTCAAGGTCTGAAACAGCTCCTCGGTGATGTGAGGCATGATCGGGTGCAGGAGCTTCAGGATGCCCTCAAGCACCGTCGCCAACGTCTTCCGCGCGCGCGCCTTCGCGGCCGCGTCGTCGCCATACAGGCGCGGCTTCGTCAGCTCCACATACCAGTCGCAGAACTCGTTCCACACGTGTTCGTACGCCAGCGTGGCCGCCTGCGCGAGGTTGCGTTTCTCAAGCTCCGCGTTCACCGACGTGACGGCCGCGTTGTGCCGGCTGAGAATCCACCTGTCAGACATATCCGGTTCGGCAAGCTGCGCGTCCTCATCGTAGCCCTCGAGGTTCATCAGGACAAACCGCGCCGCGTTCCAGATCTTGTTGCAGAAGTTGCCCGCCCCAACCAGCCGGTCGCGCGTGTAGGTGATGTCCTGCCCATGCGTGATGAGCGCCGTCAGCGCAAACCGCAGGCTGTCGGCCCCGAACTCATCCATAAGCTCGATCGGGTCGATAGCATTGCCGCAACTCTTGCTCATCTTCCGGCCCTTCTCGTCGCGCACGAGGCCGTGGATGAACACCTCGCCAAACGGGTGCGACTCCTTAAGCGCCATCGACATCGTGATCATCCGGGCGACCCAGAAGAAGATGATGTCATAGCCCGTGACCAGCGTCGACGTCGGGAAGAAGTAGTCCTGCTCCGGCGTCTCATCCGGCCAACCCAGCGTTGAGAACGGCCATAGCCCCGACGAGAACCACGTGTCCAGCACGTCCTCTTCCTGGTCGAGCTGCGATTCATCAGCCCCACACAGCGGACATTCGATTGGGTCCTCGCGGCTCACGATGCGGTCGCCACACGGCCTGCATGTCCACACCGGGATCCGGTGTCCCAACCAGAGCTGACGCGAGATGCACCAATCGCGCAAGCCCTCGATCCAGTCGGTATAGACCTTCGTCCAGCGCTCGGGCACGAACTTCACGCTGCCCGATTGCACCACCTCGAGGCCGCCTTTCTGAAGCGGCTCCGCGCGGACGAACCATTGCTCGCTCACCAGCGGCTCAACCGTCGTGTCGCACCGGCTGCAAGAGCCCACCGAGTGAACGTGGTCCTCAATCTTCACTAGCAAGCCCAGCGCATCCAGGTCCGCAACCACCTTCTTCCGGCAGTCGTCGCGATCCATGCCCGCATACGCGCCGGCCTCATCCGTCATGTTGCCGTCGTCGCCGATCACGACGATCGAATCGAGCCGATGCCGCGCGCCGATCTCAAGGTCGGTCGGGTCGTGTCCGGGCGTCACCTTCAGCGCGCCCGCGCCAAAGCCCAGCTCGACCGCTTCGTCCGCCACGATCGGAATCGGCCGATCCATGAGCGGAAGCATCACCGTCTTGCCGACCAGTCCCGTGAAACGCTCGTCCTTGGGATTCACCGCCACGCCAGTGTCGCCCAGCATCGTCTCCGGGCGCGTCGTCGCGACCACAAGCTCAGCCTCCGGCTCGCCGACCACCGGGTAGCGGATGTGCCAGAGGTGCCCGTTGCGTTCCTCGTGCTCCACCTCGAGGTCGGAGAGACCAGTCGTGCACCTCGGACACCAGTTGATCATCCGCGCGCCCTTGTAGATCCACCCGCGCTCGTACATCGTCACGAACGCCTCGCGCACCGCGCGCGAGCATCCCTCATCGAGGGTGAACCGCTCGCGCCGCCAGTCACACGACGAGCCAAACCGCCGGAGTTGCTCGATGATCCGCCCGTGGTGCTCTTCCTTGACCTGCCAGACGCGGTCGACGAACTTCTCGCGCCCAAGGTCGTGGCGGCTCAGGCCCTCCTTCGAGAGCCGATCCTCAACCACGTTCTGCGTCGCGATGCCCGCGTGATCGCTCCCGGGAAGCCACAGCGCCTCCTTGCCGCGCATCCGCTCCCAGCGAATCAACAGGTCCTGAATCGACGCGTCCAGCGCGTGGCCCATGTGCAGCACGCCTGTCACGTTCGGCGGCGGAATAACGATGCAGTACGGGTCCTTGCCCGGATTGACTTCCGCATCGAAGACGCTGTTGTCGAGCCAGTATTGGTAGATCCTCGACTCCACCTGCTCGGGATCGTAGGCTTTCGCAAGATCTGCCGGCATCGCTTGTGCTCTCCTTCCGGTTGACCGAACACGCAAAAGGCCACCCCGTCCTTTGGGATGGCCTGGTCAGCACGCAACGTTACGGCTCCGCCGCTGCTAAACCAGAGCAGCGGCTACTACTTGATCCATGTTCCTAGCGAAGCTGAATGTCATATCCTCGCGCACATCCTCCGGAAGCTCGTCAAGCTCCTCGAGGTCTTTTTCGTTTTCCTTGGGAAGAACTACGTTCATAATCCGCGCGCGGTTCGCTGCAAGCACCTTTTCGCGCACGCCGCCGATGGACAACACGCGTCCATGAAGCGTTACTTCCCCCGTCATCGCCAGGTCGCATCGCACCGGCTTCTCGGTAATGGCCGAGATGATCGCCGTGGCGATCGTCACCCCCGCCGATGGCCCCTCTTTGGGAGTCGCGCCCGCGGGAACGTGGATGTGGAAGTCGTGCGTCTGGAAGAAGTCCTTCTCCAGGCCCAGCGATTTGGCCTTCGTCCGCACGTAGCCAAGAGCCGCCTGCGCCGACTCCTGCATCACATCGCCGAGCCGTCCCGTGAGGCTCAACGTGCCCTTGCCGTCGACGATGACGACCTCGATCTGCAAGATCTCACCACCGGCCTCGGTATACGCCAGCCCCGTCACCACCCCGACCTTGTTGGTCCGCCGCCGCTCGTTCTCAAGGTACTTCCGCGGACCGAGGTACTCTCGTAGCACCTTGTCTGTGACGCTCGTCTTCTTCTCATCCCCACCGGCCACGCGCTTGGCCGTCTTGCGGCACACTCCGGCAATCTGCCGCTCCAGTTCCCGGACGCCCGCCTCTCGCGTGTACTTGCGGATCAGGCTCCGCACCGCCTTGTCCGAGAAGCTGATGTGCTTCGGCTTCAGCCCGTGGTCCTTCACCTGCTTCGGGATGAGGAAGCCGTTCGCGATCGCAAGCTTCTCCTCGTCCACGTACCCCGGGAATTCGATGACTTCCATTCGGTCTCGAAGCGCCGCGGGCACGTTGCCCAACACGTTGCCGGTCGCGATGAACATGACCTTCGACAGGTCGAACGTCACCTCGAGGTAGTGATCGCTGAAGCTCCCGTTCTGCTCCGGGTCGAGCGCCTCGAGCAATGCCGACGAGGGATCGCCTCGGAAGTCCATCCCAAGTTTGTCGATCTCGTCCAGCATGAAGACCGGATTGTTCGATTCGCAATCGCGGATGCCTTGCATGATGCGGCCAGGCAGCGCGCCGATGTACGTGCGCCGATGTCCGCGGATCTCCGCCTCGTCGCGGACGCCTCCGAGCGAGATCCGCACGAACTTTCGCCCCATCGCGCGCGCGATCGAGCGACCGATCGATGTCTTGCCGACGCCCGGCGGGCCGATGAATGCGAGGATTGGGCCCCGGCTCTTCCGCACGAGCTTGCGCACGGCCAAGAACTCGATCACGCGCTCTTTCGGCTTCCCGAGGCCATGGTGATCCTCGTCCAGGATCTCCTCGGCCCGGTTGATATCCAGCTTGTCGCGCGTCGACTTCTTCCACGGCAGGGCCACAAGCCAGTCGAGGTACGTGCGTATGACCGTGCCTTCGGGCGCTATCGGCGGAATGCGCTCAAGCCGCTCCACCTCGCGGAGAGCCTTCTCCGTGGCGGCCGAATCCATTCCCGAGGCTTCGATCTTCTCGCGATACTCGTCGGCCTCTTGCACGCCGCTTTCGCGGTCGCCCAGCTCGTCTTGGATCGCCCGCATCTGCTCGCGGAGATAGAACTCCCGTTGCGATGATGTCATCTCGTCGCGGACGCGAGCGTGGATTTGCTGCTCCAGTTCGAGAACGCTAACCTCGGCCACAAGCAGTTCGTGGACCCGCGCCATCCGCTTGGATGCGAGGAGAAGCTCCAGCACTTCCTGCTTCTCATCCGGCGGCCGGCTCAGGCACGAGCAGACGAGGTCGGCAACCTTCCCCGTCTCGCGCATGTTCATCGCGCTCGTCACGGCATCGGGGGGGATGTTGCGGCTCATCGTGACCGCCCGCTCGAACTGGGCGACCACTTCGCGCTTCAGCGCCTCAAGCTCCGGAGATTCGTCCTCGACCTCATCAAGCAACTCAACAGTCGCCTCGATGTAGGGCTCCGACTTCGTGATTTCCTTGATGCGCGCGCGCTGCACGCCCTCGATCACGGCCTGCACCGTTCCGCCCGGCAGGTCCATGAGCTGCACGATACGCGTGATGCATCCGACCGTGTAGAGATCCTCCGGCGTGGGGTCCTCAACCGCGCCGTCGCGCTGGGAGAGGAGCAGAACCGGGCGATCCGTCTGTCGATTCTCCTCCAGAGCCGCCCGCGATTTCGGCCTCCCAAACACCAGCGGGATGACCATGTGCGGGAAGATCACCACATCGCGGATGGGCAGCACCACGAGTGGCTGGTTGGGGTCAATCTCCACCGGCTCCTTCTTGTCGTCCGGCATGATCTCAATGTTGTTCATGATTGGCGCGCGTGCTCTCCATGTACAGACAACCGCCGCGCTTGCCGCGCGGCGATTGGGGTACCTTCTAAGTTCAACCGTGGCGCGGGCATTCCTGCCTGCGGCCGTCCCGTTATGCGCTCCGCTGCTGACCCTTCGCCCCATCCCGCCGCCGCAACGTCGGCATCACGCCGTCGGTGATCGTGTCTGCGTCGATCGTGCATTCCACGATGTCGGGATCCGACGGGATGTCGAACATCACGTCCGTCATGATGTGCTCGATCACCGTCCGGAGCGCTCGCGCGCCGGTAGCTTTCTTGAGCGCGTCCTCGGCGATGGCGTCCAGCGCCGCGTCCGTGAAGACCAGCTCGACGTCATCGAACATCTGCAGCATCTTCTGATACTGCCGCACGACTGCGTTCTTGGGCTCCACGAGGATCCGCTTCAGCTCATCCTTCGAGAGGCTCTCCAGCGTCGCGATAACCGGCAAGCGACCGGTGAACTCCGGGATCATCCCATACTTCACGATGTCCTCGGGAATCACGTCGTTCATCACGGCCCAGTCGTCACGCTCATCGGCGCCCTGCTTCGCGGAGCCAAAGCCCACCGACCGCTTATGCGTCCGCGACCGGACGATATCGGCCAAGCCCTCGAAGACACCGCCACAGATGAACAGGATGTCCTTGGTGTTGATCCGCAGGTACTCCTGCTGCGGGTGCTTCCGGCCGCCCTGCGGCGGCACGTTTGCAATCGTCCCCTCGAGGATCTTCAGCAGCGCCTGCTGCACCCCTTCGCCACTGACGTCGCGCGTGATCGACGGGTTGTCCGACTTCCGAGAGATCTTGTCGATCTCGTCGATGTAGATGATCCCGTGCTCGGCCCGCTCGATGTCGCCGCCGGCTGAGATGACGAGCTGCAGAATGATGTTCTCGACATCCTCGCCGACGTACCCCGCCTCCGTCACGGTCGTCGCGTCGGCAATAGCAAACGGCACGTCCAGGAAGCGGGCGAGGGACTGCGCGAGGAGCGTCTTGCCCGAACCCGTCGGGCCGATGAGCAAGATGTTGCTCTTATCGATCTCGACATCGGACTCAACGTGCCCAATCCGAACTCGCTTGAAGTGGTTATACACCGCCACCGACAGCGTCTTCTTGGCACCGTCTTGGCCGATTACATACTCGTCCAGAACGTCCTTGATCTCGCGAGGCGTTGGGATGGGTCCTTGGAGCAGATCGGCATGACGTTGCTCGTCACGGTCGCGCTCCTTGCCCTTGATGATCTGGTTGCACAACTCAACGCAGTCGACGCAGATATACACGCCGGGACCGGCAATCAGGTCCTTGACCTGCGTCGGCTTCTCTTTGTCACAGAAGGAACAGCGGGGACCGCGTCCCTTCCGACTCGTGTCGTCCGTCATCGGCGCGGTACTCCCTTCCAGTTAGCTACGTCGTGCTGTAGGCCCCACAACTGTCTGGAGGGACATTAGCAGGGAAACTCAGCAAGTTTCCGCCACCGCCGTCATCCGTCCCGTGCCCCCCACCGTCCTTGTTCCCTATTTCAGTGCTATTCTACACATCATCATCCGGCTGCGTGTGCGCGATGAAGTCGATAAGCCCGTACTCCACCGCCTCCTCGGCCGTCATGTAGTAGTCGCGGTCTGTATCCTGCTCGATCTTCTCGAGGGGCTGCCCGCAGTTCTCAGCTAGGATGGTGTTCAACCACCCGCGCAACCGCAGGATCTCTTTCGCCTGGATCTCGATGTCGACCGCCTGGCCCTGGAAACCGCCAAACGGCTGGTGGATCAGCACCCGGCTATACGGAAGCGCGGAGCGATGGCCCTTGGCGCCCGCTGAGAGCAACACCGCCGCCATGCTCGCCGCCTGCCCCACGCACCACGTGTGTACCTCGGGCGCGATGTACTCCATTGTGTCCAGAATCGCGAGCCCCGACGAGATCGACCCGCCCGGGCTGTTGATATACATGTCGATCTTCTCGGTCGGATCGTCGCCCTGCAGGTGCAATAGCTGAGCGATGACCAGATTCGCCATCATGTCATCAATCGGCGCCCCAATGAACAGGATGCGATCTTTCAGGAGCCGTGAGTAGATGTCAAATACCCGCTCGCCACGCGGCGTCTGCTCGATGACGCTCGGGATGATCAAGCTCTGCGGATCAATGGGTCTGGACATTTGATTACTCCTCCGTGGCCTCGTCGCTTCCGTCCGACGCGTCCGCCTCGTCCGCGTCATCGCGGCCGAGCAACTCCGACATTGGGATGACCTTGCGCGTCGCCGTCTCGGCGATTACGTCCGCGGCCTTCTGGCGGACGATGCGGTCCCGGAGCAGGCCCTGGACCTCGCCACCCATCTCATCCTGCGACAGCGTCGCCACATCCATGCCACGGCTTGCGCCGAGCATCATGTACTCCGCGCGCAGTTCGTCCTCGCTTACCTCAACGCCCTGTTGCTCGAGCACGGCCTCGGATGCGAATGAGAGCTTGATCATGTCAAACCCCTCTTCCGAGCCCTCCGCTTGCATCTCCGCCTCGGGCATGTCCGCCAGGCCGCCCGGCATGTCGATCGTGACGTTCTCCCGCAGCCACTTCGCCGCGTTTGCGCGCACGACGGTGTTCGCCAGGTCCTGGTTGCGGTCGAGGACGCGCTTGGTCAACTCCTCGCGAAGCTCATCGACAGTCGTCACCCCGTCGACGGCCGTCGCGGCGAACGCGTCATCAAGCTCGGGGACCTTGCGCTCGCGCAAGTCCTTGATGTCGGCCGACATCTCCACTGTCTTGCCCGCCAGTTCGCCCATGCCGACCCGGTCCGGGTAGGTCACCTCAAAGTCGACCGTCTCGCCGACGGAATGGCCCATGACGTGCGTGTCGATCGGCGGATCGTAGCGGCTCTCGCCGACGATCAGACTTTCCTGCCTCGCTTCGGGCTCGCCCTCCTCGCCCTCGACCTTCGTCCGCAGGTCGATCTCAACGAGATCACCCTCCTGGACTTCCTTGCGGTCGGCATCGACGAGTTCCGCGGCCGCGTCGCGCAGGCTCTTGATCTCTTCGTCGACCTGCTCGTCCGTCGGCTCTGTGTCGGGGGCCTCGAGTTCGATGCCCACCCAGTCCGGTACGCGCGTCTCCGGCCGCACCTTAAAGAGCGCTTCGACGGTCAGCGGCTGGCTCTGCGTCGCCTTGGGCTCCTCGTCCTCGTCGCCGAGGTCGGCTGGTTGCGTGGGGTTGACATCGCCATACGTGAGCGCGCCGCGGAGGGCCTGCTCAAGCACCTCACCGTAGACGGCACCATCGATGACGCCCTCGCCGAACTGACGGCGGATCCGCCACTCAGGCACTTTACCCTTGCGGAAGCCTGGAATGTCGCCGCGGTTCGCGAGATCCTGGAAGAGCTTGGTGTAAGCACGATCTACGTGCTTCTGCTCCATGTAAACCTTGAGACGTAGCGTGCTGCCCGGTTCAGGCTGGGCTATAACAAACAAACTGATTACCTCCAGCGAAGACGAGCGCTCTGATAGTCACCGACACCGGCCGTTTTCCGTCCGGCGTACCCCAAACCGCGCTATCCCCGAATTGTCGTTGCGCCTCGAAATGCCGGCGCCCTGTGTCGTCTCGTACTGTCGTCTCGTAGCATGAGCTTCCCAGCTCATGCGCCGTTGCCGTTCTGCCCCCATCCCCTGTCCCCTGTTACTGTCCCCTGCCGTATGCAATGGTGGGCGCGGAGAGATTCGAACTCTCATGGGTTGCCCCACATGGTCCTAAACCATGCGTGTCTGCCATTCCACCACGCGCCCCCGTTGTGCGCCCGGGCGCGCCGAAATGGGCGCCCCTTCACACAATCATGGCCCGGCTTCGCGGGTCTGTCAACTCGGCGAATCCGGGCCCATGTCGTTCGTATGGTGGGTCGTGGAGGACTCGAACCTCCGACCTTGGCATTAAGAGTGCCCTGCTCTGCCAACTGAGCTAACGACCCACTTTTCCAACCGCAACGTTCCGATGGCCTGTCTGGCGCGCCGGGAGGGACTCGAACCCCCGACCCACGGATCCGAAGTCCGTTGCTCTAATCCACTGAGCTACCGGCGCGTCTATAGGCCGACTACGGTATCTGTGGCGCGCCCGGCCCGACTCGAACGGGCGGCCTACGGATTAGAAGTCCGTTGCTCTATCCACCTGAGCTACGGGCGCGAGTGGCTCCGCCTTACAGATCCGTGTCGTGGGGCGGGCATTCCGGCCCACCGCCGTTCCCTGCCGTTGCTTGGAGCGGAGGACGGGATTCGAACCCGCGACCCTCAGCTTGGAAGGCTGACGCTCTACCGGCCTGAGCTACCTCCGCACCTATCGCCGTTGTCCGTCCGCGCAACTCGTTGACGAGGGGTGCCTTTGGTCGGGGCGGCCGGATTTGAACCGGCGACCTCGTGCTCCCAAGGCACGCGCGCTACCAAGCTGCGCCACGCCCCGACTCCCATCCCCATCACGACAGAGGGTAGAGTATAGCAACCTCATCAACCGGTGTCAACGAGAATTGCCACCCCCCGCCGCACCCTAGATTTGCCCGCTTCCCCATCCCCCCTGCGGGCTCTGCTCGCCCGGCAGGACCTCCGCGAACCCTCGTCGAATAGTCACCAGTAATCGGACACCCAGTTGAAGATGAGGAACTTGTCACATGGCGTCCCCGGCGCCCACGCCGAGCGGCCACTCGAGAGTCCCCATATCGGTGATCATCGCCGCCATCGGCGTCGTGACCGTCGGTGGTGCCGTCCTCGCCGTTCGCGAGGCGCGTCTCGATGTCCGCAGGGCCCGCGACTCGGCCCTCGCCGAAGCCCGTACCCACATGGCTGGCACCCGCGAGCATATCGAGGAGTTCTTCGGCGGCATCTACGCCGACAGCCTATTCATCAGCCTCGACCCTGACGTCCGCGCCATGAGCAATGCGTCGCGCGGCCACCTCGAGGCCATATTCCGGCGCGGGTGGGAGCAAGGCCGCGTCTGCGAGATCTGTGTGATCGAGCGCGGCTTCGACGGCTCGTCCCGCCCCTTCATGACCTTCGAGCACATCGAGCCAGGGGACGACGAATCCCACTCCCACGAGAGCGAGTTGGAGGAGTACGCCGTCCAGATCGCACAGATGGGGGTCTTCGCCGATCGCCCCGAGCTGGAGGCCCTGCTGAGCGAGTCGGTCCGGTTGAGCCAGAAGGACGAGACCGGTGAGTTCATGTCGGGCCTCGTCCTGTCCGTGCCCGTCCGCGACGCCACCGGTCTCACCGGCATGGTCTCGGCGATGATCCCCTCCGTCGCCATCGAGCACCAGCTCGAGGTCGGCAGCTTTGACAACGTGACCATCCTGGCCGGCGAGGGCGGCCCTGACACCGTGATGGGCTGTGATGATCTCACCGACGAGATCCTCGCCTGGTACCGAACGCAGTTCAACGACCGCGGCGTCGCGGCGTTCTACGCCAGTGCGCCCGCCCGCTTTACCGTCGGCGATTGGTCCACCATTTGGACCGAGTGCGAGGTTGTCCTCGGCCAGCAATGGTGGCTTGCATTCCAGTATCGGGAGCCGTCGCTCGCCACTGCCATCGGCCCGCTCAGGACGCCCCCTGGGTCGCTCCCGGCGTCTGGCATCGTGCTGGTCGGGCTCGCCCTAGCACTGCTGGTCCGCGCGACCTTCAAGCGACTCGCCGACAGCGTCGCGTTCCTCGAGGAGCGCGAGAAATCGCGCGAGGACCTCCGCAAAGCCAACGCCGAACTCGAAGAGGCCGTCACGCGCGCGAACGCGATGGCGGCCGAAGCCGAAGCCGCAAATGCCGCGAAGAGCGAGTTCCTCGCCAACATGTCGCATGAGATCCGCACCCCGATGAACGCCATCATCGGCATGACCGATCTTGCCCTCGACACTGAGCTCACGCGCGAGCAGCGCGAGTATCTGCAGACCGTCCAAACCTCAGGCGAAGCCCTCTTGACGCTCATCAACGATATCCTCGACCTCTCCAAGGTAGAAGCCGGGCAGCTCTCCATGGAGGCGATCGACTTCAGCCTCCGCGCTACGGTTGAGCCCGCCGTCGTCGCCCTCGGCGTTCGGGCCCACGGCAAGGGACTTGAGCTGCTCTGCCACATCAGTCCCGAGTGCCCAGATGCGCTCCTCGGGGACCCCGGACGACTCCGCCAGATTCTCGTCAATCTCATCGGCAATGCCATCAAGTTCACCGGCCGCGGCGAGGTCGTTCTCCACGTCAACGTCGAGGACTCAACCGATTCCGAGGTCGTCCTGGGCTTCGCGGTCACCGACACGGGCATCGGCATCCCCGCCGACCAGCTCGATGCGGTGTTCGAGGTGTTCACCCAGGTGGACAGCTCGGCCACCCGCGAGTACAGCGGCACCGGCCTGGGTTTGGCGATCTCCCAGCGCATCGTCGAGGTCATGGGGGGGGGCGCATCTCGGTCGAGAGCGAAGTCGGCTGCGGCAGCACCTTCCAGTTCACGGCCCGTTTCCCGATCGGCACGCCGACACGCCCCCTGCCCACGCCAACGCCCGAGATGGTCCCACAGCTCAAGATCCTCATCGTCGATGACAACGACACCAACCGCATGATCCTTCGCGAGTACATCTCCTCGTGGGGCGCGGAGGTCGGCGATGCCGCCGGCGGCCTCGAAGGCCTGGAGATGCTCGCCGATGCGCGCCAGGCCGGAGCGCCGTTCACCGTCTTGCTGCTCGACCGACTCATGCCCGAGATGGATGGCTTCGAACTTGCTCGGCGCGTGCAGGCGGAGCCTGACCTCGCCGACCTCACGATCATCATGCTTACATCATCCGGCATGCGTGGGGATGCGGCGCAGTGCGAAGAACTGGGGATACGCGGCTACCTGATGAAGCCTGTCCGCCAGTCGGAACTCCACGACGCGCTCGTGACGGCGTTGGCCGATGAGGGCGAAGAACCGTCAGCCCAACCCGTCACCCGCCACACCGTCCGCGAGGCCCGGCGCGCGCTCCGTATCCTCCTGGCGGAGGACAACGTCGTCAACCAGCGTCTTGCCCTGCGACTGCTTGAGAAGGCCGGTCACTCCGTGACGGTCGTCGAGAACGGCCGCGAGGCCGTCGAGGCCGTCAAGTCCGGATCCGTGGATCTCGTGCTGATGGACGTTCAAATGCCGGAGATGGATGGCATCGAGGCCACGCAGGCCATCCGCGAACACGAGAAGCAGACAGGCACTTGCATCCCGATTATCGCGCTCACCGCCCACGCCATGGCGGGCGATGAACGGCGTTTCCTGGACGCCGGCATGACCGGCTACGTCTCCAAGCCCATCCGCGCCGACGAACTCATCGCCGCCATCGATAGCCAACTGTAGGAGGGGTTCCGACCCCGACGCCGTCCATCTCCTCACTCCCAATCCTCACGTGCCACGGGCTGCCTAGCCCGTGGAAGAACCAACCTCATCCACCGTCTCCCTCTTCGGTGTCGTGTTCCCCACCCTCGTGCTTCGCCCACCGCTTCTTCGACCACATGCTCACGAGATGTGGGTCCAGCTCATCCTCTCGAGCCGTCGACGCGAGGATGATCTCCTCGACCAGCGCGTAGCCGACGACAAGGGCCATCACCCACACGGCCCACCGGCACGGGCCCCACAGCAGCGTGCCGAACGCGAACAGCCCGATCGCCCAATTCGCGATCTTCCCCGCCAGCAAATGGAACGAGATCTTCTTGCCGAAGCGCCAGAACTGAATGCCCACGCTCACCGCCATCATCAGCAACAATCCCACAATGTACTGCCAATAGCCGCTGAACAGATCCGGCCGAATCAGCCACAGCCACGCGACCGTATTCAGCGTCAGGAAGTCGTCCGAGATCCGGTCGAACTTCGCGCCGAACTCCGATGACAGGTTGTACTTCCGACAGAGGATTCCATCGACGAGGTCCGAGATATACCCGAGCGCCACCAGTCCGGTGAAGATGTAGACGGAGAGCTTCTCCGCCCTCACGTACCAAACCATCACCCACAGCACCGGAACGATCGCCAACCGGAACACGCACAACGCGTTGGGAATGTGCTTGAGGATCGTAATCACCACCCGCGTGGCAACGGGCCATCCGCCCCGCTGCAGGTATCGCTACCACCAGGTGGTTCGCCGCCAAGCCCCCGCGGGCCTACATCCGGATCCAACGCCGTCGCGTAGCGACTCGGAAACTCGACGTCTGAGTTTCCACTCCCGCCCCGTCGAATGCCGTTGCCTTTCCTCGCCGTCTTCGACCCTTCCCTCCTTCGTCGCCGTCCTTGGTGATCTTGGTGTCCTTGGTGGTTCACGTCCAGAAGGACGTTCGCCGCCGTTAGCCGAACCCTCCCCCTCATCACGATTCGTCCCGCAAGGAGCCCTCCCATGAGCCAACTCGCCATCCACGGCGGCCCGAAGACCAAGTCCACTCCTTACGCCTCGCCCAACCGCTACGGCGACGAGGAGCTATCGCAGCTCACCGACGTCATCCGCGAGGGCAAGCTCATGTGCTCGTACGGCACCAAGGTCGGCGAGTTTGAGGACGCCGTCTGCGAGCAGTTCGGCTGCGAGTTCACCATCGCCAACTCATCCGGCACGGCGTCGGTCCACGCGGCTCTCGCAGCCGTCGGCGTCTCCGAGGGGCACGAGGTCATCACCACCCCGATGATCGACGCGGGCGTCCCGTGCGCGATCCTCTCTCAGAACGCCATCCCCATCTTCGCCGATATCGACATCCGCCATGGGCTCACCGATCCCGCGTCTGCCGAGAGCCTCATCACTCCCCGCACCCGCGCCATTCTCGTCGTGCATCTCGGCGGCAACCTCGTCGATCTCGATGCCTTCATGGCCATCGGCGAGAAGCACGGCGTCGCCATCGTCGAGGACTGCTCCCAGGCCCACGCCGGGCGCTGGAAGGGCCGGTACGTCGGCACCGTCGGCGCCATCGGCGCTTTCAGCATGAACGAGTCGAAGCACATGAGCACGGGCGACGGGGGCTTCTGCACCACCAGCGACCCCGAGGTCGCCCGCATCAATAGGCTGTTTATCGACAAGACCTACATCCGCGATGGCTCCATCACGGGTCCCCAGCCCCTGCCCTTCAAGGGCGTCAACTACCGGCCCAACTGCCTCTCCGCCGCGGTCGCTCTGGCCCAGCTCCACAAGGTCGAGGCCAACATCAGCCGCCGCCGCGAGATCGTCGCCCGCTACTTCGACGAGTTGTCCGACCTGCCTCACTTCGAGTTACCTATCGTCCTCGATGGCGCCGAGCCTGCCTACTGGCCCATCTACACGCGCTACACCGGCGCCGAGCCCCCGCGCTCTGAGATCGTCGCCGCGCTCAACGCCGAGGGCGTGCCAACCGCCACCAGCATCGGCCCAGGCCAGAATGTGCTCCGTAGTGATCTCATCAGCCAGAAGCGCTACTACCCGTGCACCGACACCGTGCCCGCGTTCTGGCGCGATACGGTCTACGATCTCGATTCCTGCCCCAACGTCGACGAGTTCATGCGCCAGCTCGTCACCATGCCCGTCGACTATCGCTACACCGACGAGGACATCACTCAGACCATCGCCGCCGTCCGCAAAGTCTGGGACCACTACTTCGGATAGACCACATGCATCTGCTCGCGCTGCTGCTAACCATTCCAGTCATCGCTGACGATCCTGTCACCGTCGACCCCTCAATTCAGTACCAGGAGTGGGACGGCTGGGGCACCTCGCTCGCCTGGTGGGCGGTCGTCGTGGGCGATTGGTCAGACGACAACCGCTCCGCCATCGCCTATCTCCTCTTCGATCGCGACACGGGCCTGGGCCTCAACATCGTCCGCTACCAGATCGGCAGCAGCGACGATCCCGCTCACGACCACATGCGCGTCGGCGGCAACATCCAGTCATTCTGGCCGGGCGAGGGCGAGTCTTACGACTGGTCCGTCGATGCCGGGCAGCGCCGGATGCTCGACGAGGCCCTTCGCCGCGGCGTCAACATCACCGAGGCCTACTCCTGCTCGCCGCCCTACTGGATGACGGTTAGCGGATGCAGTTCCGGCGCGCCTGAAGCGAGCGACGATAACCTCCGCGACGAGCACTACGAGACCTTCGCCGATTACCTCACCGAGGTCGCGCGCCACTTCCACGACGAGTGGGGCATCACGTTCACCACCCTCGCGCCGATGAACGAGCCCGTCGCTCACTACTGGTCGGCCGAGAAGTTTCAGCAGGGCTGCCACTTCGAGCGCGAATCCCAGAACCGCCTGCTGCGCCTCGTCGCCGGGAAGCTATCCGAGAAGGACCTCCCCACCCAGCTCTCCGCCGGCGATGAGACGTGCACCGAGCACTGCGTCCAGTCATTCCACTCATACGATCCCGACGTGCAGGCCGCCATCGCCCAGATCAACACGCACACCTACAACTACAGTTGGGACCGCTTCGGCCCGCGCTACCTCGCCGACCGGTTCGGCAAGCGCCTTCACATGAGCGAGATCTGCTTCGCCTCCCGCGCGCCGGATGAGGACAAACAGCACGATCATGAGTCCATCGTCGGCGTGCTCGACCTCGCCCGCGCCATCACCCGCGACCTCCGCGAGATGCGGCCCGATGCGTGGGTGCTTTGGCAATCGCTCACCCACGAACTCTACTCGACATGGTGGAACTTCAACTACGGCTTGATCCACGCGGATTACGCCAGCGAGGACGAGACCTTCGAGATCATGCGCAAGTACTACGGCTACGCCCAGTACGCGCGCTTCATCCGGCCCGGCGCTCGCATGATCGACATCTCCGCACCCGACGCCGTCTGCTTCCGCGACGGCGAGCGGCTCATCATCGTCGCCTACAATGACTCCGACGCCCTCCGCGAGCGCGCTTACGACCTCTCATCATTCGACAGGCTCGCCAAGCGGGCGAAGCCTCACCGCACCTCCGAATCTGAGAAGCTCGCCGCCCTCGATCCTATCTCCATCCGTGGCAAGCAACTCCACGCGATCGAGCCCGCCGGGTCCGTCACGACGTACGTGATCGATGCCGCGCGTTACCGCGGTCCGGAGAGTCCCAAGCCAATCTGGATCAACGATACGGAGTTCGAGTACGCGGGGGATTGGGACTACACCGACAACGCCCCGGGGGCATTCGTCACCGACAACCACTGGTCACCCGAGCCCGACGCCGCCTACACGATCCGGTTCCCCGGGACCCAGCTCAGGCTCTACTGCGCCACCGCGCCCAACCTGGGCATCGCGGCCATCTCCGTCGACAACGGGCCCGAGACCCTCGTCGATCTCTACGCGGAGAAGCGCGTCGACCAGTCGCTCATCTTCACCACGCCCATCCTCCCCCTCGGCAATCACCTCGTCACCGTCCGCGTCACCGGCGACAAGAACGAAGCCTCATCTCACACCCACATCGCCGCCGACCGCGCCGACGTAGTCAGGTAGCATGAGCTTCCCAGCTCATGCGCCTTGTCCGTCGTAGGTCGGATCTCCAGATCCGACGCCGTTCCCGTCACTGCTGAAAACTATACATCATCCTGCCCATGATCCACCCCAGCAGCGGCCACGCGCTGCCGAGCATGTAGTCGCCCATGAGTAGCCCCATGAAGAATGGCACCCCGCGCAGGTAGAGCTTCTGCCCGCCAAACCGCAGCATCGCCATCTTCAGCACCCACGCGATCAGCATCGGGCACCACATCGTCGCCATCGAGTAACTCCCCGCGATGGCAAACCCCAGCGGGTGCAGCGGCCACTTGATGTGCCGGATCGTCATCTGGTGCAGCCCGCCCGCGAACAGCATCCCGCCCACCACGCCGATCATCGCGATCGGGTTCGGTTGCGTGGGGTTATTCATCCACCCGCGCAGCATGTTGAATGACTCCCACCCAAACCCCGTCGCGTGCCAGGCCATCTTCGCCTCGGCGCCTTGCGAGTAGCCGAAGTACGCCAGCGCGGCGAACGTGGCGAACGTGCCGAGAATCCCCGCGATCACGATGCTGATGACCACCGGCCGATCCTTGAAGCCTTGTCGCCTGGCCATCGCGAACCCCTCGAGCATGTGTGGCCTTACCCCCTAAAGCGAGTCCAGGTTCAGTGTTAGTATCTGGGTGTACCTGGGCCAACTGAAAGGGGCAATACCGATGGGTCAGAAGCGACATACGCCGGAGCAGATCATCCAGAAGTTGAGGCGAGCCGAAGTG
>PVBE011084144.1_pt1 | contig 23607 bp, 14 predicted proteins | sample 1631181 | NCBI WGS metagenome assembly PVBE01 (sample SAMN08397723, study PRJNA350692) | Marine metagenome, whole genome shotgun sequencing project. | isolation source: water | place: Pacific Ocean | collected 2012-04 | reverse complement strand
TCCTCAGTCAGCTGCAGTAGTCTCCCCCGCCATGAGCAACGAGGACGAGTATTTCGCGAAGCTTGAGGCGGAGAAGAAGGCGCGGATGGCGGACCTGCTGGGCCGTGCCGACGCTGTCGAAGAAGCCGCCCGGCTCAAGGAGCTGCACTTCAACCACTGCGGCAAGTGCGGTCACGCCATGCTGACGTCCCACTACAAGGGCGTCGAGATCGAGGTCTGCCCCCACTGCGGTGCGGTCCTGCTGGACCCGGGCGAGCTCCAGGAGCTGGCGGGCGAGGAGCACCACGGATTGCTGCGCGGCATCGCGCACGTCTTCGGCTTCGACCCCAAAGTCTGACGTGAGCGACTTCGACGTCGCCACCGTGCATCACATTGCGCGGCTCGCACGCCTGCGCGCCGATTCGGACCAGAGCGAGTCGTTGGCGGCCGAGCTTGCCCGCATTGTCGACTTCGTCGGAGTCCTCGAACAGCTGCCGACACCGGCGGCCACGTTCGAGGACGAGCGCACCACGCCGCTGCGTGAGGACGTGGTCAGCACCACGAGCCGCCCGGACGAGCTCCTCGCCGGCGCCCCGGACGTCGATGGCTCTCACCTCCGCGTTCCCGCCGTGATTCGAGACGCCACGTGAGCGCGACGGCTTCCGAGCTCGCTGCCGCCCTGCGCGCGGGAACGGTCACCTCGGCCGAACTCTGCGAGCAGGCCCTCGCCGCCGCCGAGGGGGCCTCCGATCTGGGCATCTTCATCACGCTGGATCCCGCGGGGGCGCGCGCCGCGGCCGCGCAGGCCGACGCTGAGATCGCGGCCGGGCAGGACCGGGGCCCGCTGCACGGCATCCCCATCGCGCTCAAGGACAACCTCTGCACCGAGGGGCTGCGCACCACCTGCGCCAGTCGGCTGCTTCGGGACTGGATCGCACCGTACGACGCGACGGTCGTGCAGCGCCTTCGGGATGCCGGCGCGGTGGCCATCGGCAAGACCAACATGGACGAGTTCGCGATGGGCTCGTCCAACGAGAACTCGGCGTTCGGGCCGGTGCGGAACCCGCGGGATCCGTCCCGCGTGCCCGGGGGCAGCAGCGGCGGCTCGGCCGCGGCCGTGGCCGCTGGCATCGTCCCGCTGGCCCTCGGCTCGGACACGGGCGGCTCCGTCCGCCAGCCGGCGGCCCTCTGCGGCGTCGTGGGCCTCAAGCCCAGCTGGGGGCGGGTCAGCCGCTACGGCCTCGTCGCCTTCGGCTCGTCGCTCGACCAGGTCGGGCCGATCGCCAACGACGTCGCCGGCGCCGCCGCCTTGCTGCAGGCCATCGCCGGCCCCGACCCCCTGGATTCCACCTGCTCGGGCGAGCCGGCCGGGGACTACTCGGCCGGACTCGGCGGCGACGCGCCCCTCCGCGTCGGCCTCCCCCGGGAGTACGTCGACGAGCTGAGCACCGAAGCGCGCGCGGCCCTGGACGCGGGCCTCGCCGCGCTGGGGGACATCGAGGTCGTCGACGTCTCCCTGCCTCACACCTCGTTCGCGATCGCGACGTACTACGTGCTCGCCAGCGCCGAGGCCTCGACCAACCTCAGTCGGTTCGACGGGGTGCGCTACGGCGCCCGAATCGAACCCGGCGGCGAAGGGCTGGACGGCATGTACACGGCCACCCGCAGCGACGGCTTCGGTGCCGAGGTGCAGCGCCGCATCCTGCTGGGCACCTTCGCCCTCTCCTCCGGCTACTACGACGCTTACTACGGCAAGGCCCAGACCGCCCGCGAGGCCATCCGGGGTGACTTCGTGGCCGCCTTCGCCGACGTCGACGTGCTCGTGGGTCTGACGGCGCCGACCACCGCCTTCCCGCTGGGGAGCAAGACCGCCGACCCGGTGCAGATGTACCTGTCGGACATCTTCACGATCCCGGCGTCGCTGGCCGGGCTGCCCGCGATCTCGGTGCCCGTGGGGACCGACGGCGACGGACTCCCCTGGGGCTTGCACCTGATCGGCCCCGAGCTCGCCGAAGCCCGCGTCCTGAGCGCCGCCGCGCGCGTAGAGCGGGGGCTCGCGTGACCGCCTGGGAGACCGTCATCGGCCTCGAGGTCCACGCCCAGCTGAAGACGGCGACGAAGCTGTTCTGCGGCTGCCCGACGACCTTTGGCGCGACCGCCAACCACCAGACCTGCCCGCTCTGCCTGGGCATGCCGGGCACGCTGCCGGTCCTGAACCGCCGGGCGGTGGAGCTGGCTGCCCTCCTCGGGCTCGCGGTCGAAGGCACGGTCCACGTCCGGTCGGTCTTCGACCGGAAGAACTACTTCTATCCGGACCTCCCCAAGGGCTACCAGATCACCCAGATGGACCACCCCATCGTCACCGGTGGGGGCCTGTGGGTGGAGACCGAAGAGCGCGGTCGGCGGTTCATCCGGCTGACCCGCATCCACATGGAAGAGGACGCGGGCATGTCCGCCCACGGCGGTGCGGGCACGACCCGGGTGGACCTGAACCGCTCCGGCACCCCGCTGTGCGAGATCGTCAGCGAGCCGGACGTGCGCTCCGCCGCCGAGGCGATGGCCTACCTCAAGGCCCTCCGCTCCGTGCTCCGCTACACGGGCACCTCCGACGGCAACATGGAGGAGGGCTCGTTCCGCTGCGACGCGAACATCTCGCTGCGCCCCGTCGGTGCCGAGGAGTTCGGCACGCGGGTGGAGATCAAGAACCTCAACTCCTTCCGCTTCGTCGGGCAGGCGATCGACCATGAGGTCCGCCGCCAGGGCGCCATCCTGGAGTCCGGCGGCACCGTCGAGCAGCAGACCCGCCGCTTCGACAGCAAGGCCGGGGTCACGGTGTTCATGCGGGGCAAAGAAGACGCCCACGACTACCGCTACTTCCCCGAGCCGGACCTGCTCCCGTTGGAGTTGGATGAGGCCTGGCTGGCCCAGCTGGCGGGTTCCCTGCCGGAGCTCGCGGACTCACGGGCGCGGCGCTTCGCCTCCGATTGGGGCCTGTCGGCGGTGGATGCGGCGATCCTCGTGGCCGATCGCGAGCTTGCGGAGTGGTTCGAAGCCGCGGTGGAGGCCGCCGGCCCCGAGGCGGCGAAGGCGCTGTCGAACTGGACCCTCGGCGAGGTGCTGCGGCAGCTCAAGGAGGACGGCCTCGATCCCGCGGCGATCCCGCTCGCTCCGGGCCGTCTCGGTCAGCTCGCGGCGCTCGTGGCGGCCGGCGACATCAGCTCCAGCATCGCCAAGAAGGTCTTCGCCGAGATGTGGTGCAACGACGGCGACCCCGCCGAGATCATCGAAGCGAAGGGCTGGAAGCAGATCAGCGACACCAGCGCCATCGACGCGGAGATCGCCAAGGTCCTCGCCGCCAACCCCAAGCAGGTCGAGCAGTACCGCGGCGGCAAGACGCAGCTGAAGGGGTTCTTCGTGGGGCAGGTGATGCGGGCGACGCGGGGTCAGGCGAACCCGAAGTTGGCCGCCGAACGGCTAGTCCATGCTCTCGTCGACCTCGACAACGATGAGGTCTGAGTAGGTATCGAGCTCGTCGCGCGGCGTGCGCTGGGCCCCGGGATGCTCCACCGTTTGGGCGGTGAGGTCCCTGGGCGCCTCGACCTCGTCGCTCTAGTCGTCGTCGTCGGCACTCTTGAGTGCGTGAATGCGGAAGCTGTCGATCCCGGAGGCCTGCGGCAGGTCGGTGGCGCTGAGCGCGGCTTCGCGGGCGGTGCCGTCGTCCTCGATGACGAGATCCAGGTCCTGCTCCTGGGCCGACAGCGCCATGGCCTCTTCGTCGGCTGCGCTCCGGCTCGCTGCCTCCACCCGATCGCGACCGCCCTTCTTGGCCCGGTAGAGCGCCTTGTCGGCGGCGACGATGACCTGACCGGCATCCCCGCCGTCGTGGGGGAAGGAGGCCACGCCGATCGAGACCGTGAGCCGGCCTCCGGGCTGGATGTCGCGGTGGGGGAACGCGTGCTGCGCGACCAGCGAGCGGACCCGCTCGGCGAGCACGATGGCGTCGGTGCGCTGCGATTTGGGCAGCACCACCACGAACTCCTCGCCGCCGTAGCGGGCCACGAGGTCGACCTCGCGGACCGACCGCAGCAGCAGCATCGCCATCTCCTTCAGGAGCACGTCGCCCTGGGGGCGGCCCATCGTGTCGTTGTAGTTCTTGAAGAAGTCGACATCGAGGATCATCAGGCTGAGCGGCTCGTCGTAGCGACGGGCCAACTGCACCTCGCGGCGCCAGCGATCCTGGAAGTAGCGGTGGTTGTACAGGCCGGTGAGGCCGTCGCTGATCGCGAGCTTGCGGAGCCGCTCGTTGGCCTGCCGCAGCGCCAGGGTCTGCTCCTGGACCATGCGCTTGAGTTCGGCCTTCTCCCGGCGCAGATCGGCGACCAGTTGCCGGTTGTGGGCATCCAACGCAAAGCGCTCGATCGCGCGCTTGAGCGTGATCTGAATCTCGTCCGGGGACCACGGCTTGGTGATGTACCGGTAGATGCGCCCCTGGTTGATCGCACTGATCAGCGACTCGTTGTCGGTGTAGCCGGTGACGATGATGCGGATGAGGTGCGGGTGCACGTCGACCGTCTTCTCGAGCAACTCGACGCCGCTCATCCCGGGCATGCGCTGGTCGGAGATGATGATGGCGAAGTCGCGCTCGCGCAGCTTCTCAAGGGCGGCGTCACCCGAGTCAGCGGTCTCGACGGTGAACTCGTTGCGGAAGTTGAGGACGAACGCCTGGAGGTTCTCGACTTCGTCGTCGACGACGAGGACGGGATAGTCGCGGTAGTCCAGCCCGTTCTCGTTCGAGAACTCCAGGCTGCTCCGCACACTGGGCGGTGTGCGCACGGGAGCCGCGTGCTCCCCTGTCGTGCGACCCGTCGACGTAGTCATCCCCGGCGGCCCTCCGGCAAAAAATCCCTCCACCGCGAACAACCAAGATTAGCACAGGGGGCGCTCTTGCCCGTTTGACGCTCCTCCGCCCCACTGTATGATGCTCTCCATGTCAGGAGATAGGCCTTATTCGGCCAACGTCTCCGCATCCAACGGGAGGATGCAATGTTCGTTCGGGGTTGTCTGAAGTCGCTGTCTGTCTCTCTTCTGGCCCTGACCGCCCTCACGGGCTGCCCGGAGCCGGTCGAAACCGGGCCCACCAATCAGAACCCCGTGGCGCGGATCTTCGCTCCCGTCGAAGGGCTGAGCAGCGACCACGGTGAGGCCTTGAACCTCAGCGGTTCGTGCATCGATCCCGAGAGCGCCGAGGAAGAGCTGCTCGCGCGTTGGAGCTCCGACATCGACGGTGCGCTCGTCGAAGGCGCGACCGACGGCCAGGGCAACGTCAGCGGCATCGTCGAAGAGCTCAGCGAGGGGCCGCACGTCATCACGTTGACCTGCATCGATCCCTCCGCCGGCGAAGGCACGGACATCAAGAACATCGTGGTCGAGGCGAACGAGCCCCCCTCGGTCGACATCGACGAGCCGGACAACGGTGACGACTTCACCACCGACGACTCCATCGAGATGGAGATCACCGTCCGCGATGACGTCGACAGCGCCGATGAGCTGCTCGTCTCGGTCGAGAGCGACCTGGACGGCGTGCTCGCCGACGGCCTCGTGCCCGGCAGCGACGGCTCCCTCGTCACCGTCATCAGCCTCCTGGGCGGCGAGCACCTCGTGGCCGTGACCGCGGTCGACAGCGAGGGTGGCATCGGCACCGCCACCGTAGCCCTCAGCGTCACCTCCGATCACGTCGCTCCCGAATGCGAGATCGTGGAGCCGCTCGGCAGCACCGGTGTTCAGGAGGGTGAGAGCGTCTTCTTCCTCGGCCAGGTCAACGATCCCGACGTGACCCCCGAAGAGCTGACGGTCCACTTCGAGTCCGATGTGGACGGCTCCATCGCCGTGCTCACCCCGGACACCGACGGCCGCGTCGAGACCTTCTACGAGGGCCTCTCGGTCGGCGACCACGTCGTGACCATGCGGGTCGTCGACGAGGAGAACTTCGAGTGCCTCGACTCCACCGAGGTCCGCGTGTGCGAGGTCAACGATCCGCCCGTCGTGACCCCCGGCGAGCCGACCGAAGGCGGCGGCCCCTCCCTGGAAGGCGCCTACCTGGCGGGCGCGGAGGTCACCTTCTCCGCCACGATCGCCGATGACGTCACCGCCCTCGGCGACGTCGTCGTGACCTGGGAATCGGACATCGACGGCATCTTCAACAGCGACGCCGCCGATGCCCTCGGCAACGTCTTCTTCAACTACGCCGGCCTCACCGCGGGCGACCACGCGATCTCGATCACGGCCGACGACGGCTGCGGCAACCAGACGACCCACGCGGTCGCCATCCGCATCGTCCACGACGACGACCTCGACGGCTTCGTGGCGGAGCCGCTCGGCCTCGACTGCGACGACACCGCCGCGGCGATCAACCCCGACGCCACCGAGATTCCGTACGACGGCATCGACCAGGACTGCACCGGTGCGGACCTGACCGATGTGGACGGCGACGGCCACGACAGTGACGTCGTTGGCGGCGACGACTGCGATGACACCAACATCGAGATCAACCCGTCCGCCGAGGACATCCCCTACGACGGCATCGATCAGGATTGCTCCGGCGACGACGCCATCGACGTGGACGGCGACGGCTTCGACGGCAACACGGTCGACTGCAACGACAGTAACCCGGCGATCAACCCCGCCGCGACCGAGATCCCGTACGACAACATCGATCAAGACTGCGATGGCGCGGACCAGACCGACGTCGACGGCGACGGCGTCTCCTCGATCGTGATCGACGGCGGCACCGACTGCGACGACTCCGACCCGTCCATCTTCCCCGGCGCCCCCGAAGTGCCCTACGACGGCATCGACCAGGACTGCAACGGCCAGGACCTGGTCGACGCGGACGGCGACGGCTTCGACGCGGTCGCCGCTGGCGGCACCGACTGCAACGACAGCAACCCCGCGGTCTTCTCGGGTGCGCCCGAGGTTCCCTACGACTCCATCGACCAGGACTGCTCCGGCTCCGACTGGGAGGACGTCGACAACGACGGCTTCGCCGGCCTCGCGGCGGGCGGCGGTGACTGCGCCGACAGCGACCCGACGATCTACCCCGGCGCTACGGACATCCCGTACGACGGCATCGATCAGGACTGCGCCGGCGGCGACCTCGTCGACGTGGACGGCGACGGCTACGCCTCGGACGTCGTCACCGGCGGCACCGACTGCGACGACAACGGGGTGCTGACCAACCCGGGCGCGGCGGCCATCCCGTACAACGGGGTGGATGAGGACTGCGACGGCGTGGACCTGACCGACGTCGACAACGACGGCTTCATCTCCGACACCGTCGGCGGCCTGGACTGCAACGACTTCCTGCCGACCGTCTACCCCGGCGCCCCCGAGGTGCCCGGCGACGGCCTCGACAACGACTGCAACGGCCTCATCGACGACGTGACCGTGACCTCGGTCCCGGCGCTCGCGGGCAACCCGTACCTGTGCACGCCCATCCCGATGAGCGCCGCCGGCTCGTACGCGCCCCCCGGCCCGCCGATGACCTACGAGTGGTTCATCGCCGCCAAGCCGGCCATCTCCGTGGTGACAGATGCGGACAACCTGACGGATGCGACGACCATCGTGGCCAGCTTCAACCCCGACATGGTCGGCCAGTTCCTCATCGGACTGACGGTCACGCAGGGCATCGAGACGGACACCGCCTACCTCGTCATCGAGGTGGAGAACGACCCCTCCAACGGCGCCCCGGTGGCGGACGCGGGCCCCGATCAGGCGGTCACTGGCTCGGTGTCGGCCTTCTACAGCAACTACACGTGGAACTGCCCCTCCTGCAGCGTCAACGCGACGCTGGACGCGACCGGCTCGACCGACCCCGACGGCAACCCCGTCGAGTACGCCTGGCAGGCGCTCAGCGGCGTCACCTACACCGACGCCACGGAGCCCGACACGGCCGCCTCGTTCAGCGTCGGCGCCCCGCCGTACAACGGCAGCACGAACCAGTCGTTCGACGTGACCGTCCAGGTCACCGACTGCGAGTTGGTCTCGCACACGGATGAGGTCACCATCGACGTGACCTGCTCCTGCAACTGAGGCGGCTCAATCGCTGCTAGCCTTGCGCCCACGTGCGCGCCGTTCTGCTTGCCATCGCCGTCCTCACGCTGAGCGCGTGCCCCGGTCCGTCGTACGAGGAGCAGGCCCTGGAGGCCCACGCCGCGGGTGATTTCACCTTGGCGGCGGACATGTACACGATGGCCGCGGGCGAGGCGGTGTGTCCCGCCCGGGCCGAGTTCCTCATCGCTCGCGCGAAGGTCCAGGAGCTGGACGGCATCGGCGCCTCCGCGATGGAGTCCATCAACAAGGCGATCTCCAACTGCCCCGAGGTGACCGAGGCGTGGTGGATGCGCGCCCAGCGAGCGGCCGAGGCGGGCGATGTCGAGCTCGCGATGTCCGACGCAGCGCGCATCCAGGATGTGCACCCCGAGGCCGCCGCGCTCCACTCCGAGTTGGCCATGGCCCAGGAGCTCAAGCGGTCGATGCGGGCTCGGTCGCGCGAGCTGGTCACGGGGCTGCGCGACGTGCTGAACCTCGAGTCCAAGGACGCCCGTCTGCGGGGCCGGGAAGCCGCCGTGTTGGCCCGTCAGGTGCCCGTCCCGGTGACCCTCAGCTACCAGGTCCGACAGGTCGTCAGCAGCCCCAAGAAGTTCGAGCTTCAGTGGGAAGAGATGTGGTCGTACCGCGGGGACGCGGCGGACGGCGGCTACGTGCTCGTGCGCCGGCTGGACGTGCCCCCCCTGGAGAACTCGCTGCCGCTGTACTACCGGCTGTCGATGAGCAACCAGCGTCAGGCGATGCGGTTCGTGATCAACGACAAGGGGGACGTCACCGACGCCACCTGGCTGCGCAACGGTCCCGACCGCGGCATGCGTCCCGCGATGCTGTTTCCCGAGGTCGAGGGGATGCTGAAGCGCCGGCGGCTGTTCGATCCCGGCGAGACGGGCGAGCGCCGTCCGGGCGACACCTGGCGGGGCGGGGACGTGCGCGTCATCGACGGGCTCCCCGTCCGCGCCGAGTACACCAGCACCGCCGTCCGCTGGGAGGAGGTCCTTGGCGCGCGCACCCTCCGCATCAAGACCACCCTTCAGGGCGATGGCTTCAAGTCGAGCGAGGAACAGTGGATCCACCCCGCGACCGCGATCGCGGTGCGTTGGTCGCGCGATGCCCTCTACGGCATCGACACCAACTCGGGCGGGGAGGCCTGGTCGGACTACCTCGAAGGTGCCCTGGTCTCGATCTCGGGAGTCGACTAGGGTCCGATTCGGGCACAGGAGCGGGTGATGCATTCGATGAGCAAGTGGTGGCTACTGGTGGTGTTGGGGCTCGCGCTGCTGGGCTGCCCGGACGACGACGACGATGCGACCTCCGGCGTCGACGACGACGACGCCTCTGACGATGACGACGGCACCGACGACGACGACGCGTCCGATGACGACGACACCGTGCCCCCCGACCCGATCGAGTGCGCCGGCGATGACCCCGTCACGGCCGAGACCGAGGTCAACGACACGCCCGAGAACGCCACCGTGGTCACCGACCTGGGCGACGAGGGGTTCTGCCTCGAAGGCTCGATGGAGTGCGGCGATCAGGGGTACCTGGACCTGGATCTGTACAGCTTCACCCTGCCCGCCGACCGCGAGATCCAGGTGGTGCTGCGCTGGACCGCGGACGCGGACATGGACCGGTACCTGTGGGACGCCGCCAGCTACGAACCCGACAGCAAGGAGTGGCTGATCCCCTTCGAGGACGGCTTCGTCTCTCCCGAGGACGGTGAGGCGGACGTGCTCGACGGGCAGGAACTCCTCATCGAGGTTGGCTGCTGGGCCGGTCAGAATGGCGACTACATCGTCGAGGTCAGCTACGTCGACACGACGTTGGGCGACGATGACGACTCCGCCCCCGGGGATGACGACGACTCCGCGGTTGGCGACGACGACGACGACTCGGCCGTCGGTGACGACGACGACGACTCCGCGGTCGGGGACGACGACGATGACTCCGCGATCGGTGACGACGACGACTCCGCGATCGGTGACGACGACGACATCGCGCCCGACGACGACGATTCGGCGCCCGGCGACGACGATGATTCGGCGCTCGGCGACGACGGCTCCGTCGCGCTGATCTAGACTGTCCGGCGCGTGACCGACGGATCCTCGGTCGTCCTCATTGTCGAGGACGACAAGCAGTTCGCCGCCCACCTCAAGGAGTTGGTGGAGTTCAACGGCCATGAGGCCCACGTAGCCTACACCGGCCCCGATGGGGTCACCACCTTCACCAGCCTGCAGCCCGACTTCGTGCTCATGGACGTCATGCTCCCGAACCTCCATGGGATTCGGGTGCTGGAGAAGATTCGCGCGGCGCCCCGCGGGGGTGACGTCCCGGTGCTCCTGATGAGCGCTGTCTACCGCAGCGAGACCATCTTCGAGAAAGACATCAAGCGGCTGGGGGCCCTCGGCTTCCTCGCCAAGCCCTTCAGCCTGATGGACCTCGGTCGCAAGATCGACAACGTGCTCGCGTCCGAGGACAAGGGCCGCCGCGACATCCGCCGTCGCCTCATCGAAGCGGCCGCGAGCATGACCGGGCCGGTCCAGGTGGTTCCCAAGCCCGGCGAGGCGGAGGAGGCTCCGCGCACCGCGTCCGGCGCGCCCCCGGAGCCGTCGTTCCCGTCGATGACCGAGCTGCCCGCGGTCATGCGCCGGCCCCGCGACCACACGCTCGACTCAGGCGACAGCTTCGTCCGGGTCGACACGAGCCGCCGCCTTCCCGCCGTGGGCGAACTGACGCCCGCCGTGTACGTGCAGATGCTGACCACGCTGTTTCACAGCCACAGCAGCGGCCGGTTCGTGTTCGAAGTCCCGGGCGGTCGGAAGACGCTGTTCCTGCTCAACGGGTACCCCGTCTGGGCCGAGCACAACGACGCGATGAAGGGCCTTCCCGAGTACCTCCAGCGAACGGGCGTGGTGTCGGCCGTCCAGCTGAAGCGGATCGGGAACGACGCCCGGGACGCTTCGGACGTTCGGCAGCGTCTCCTCATCCGTGGCTTGCTGCGCGCCGAGGCCCTCGCCGAGCACCTCGAGGGCTGGGTCGCCGACGAGGTCCGCACCGGACTGGGCCACGCCTGCCCCTTCAAGTTCCATCGCGGAGACGACTTCGCGGGCACCATCCCGATCTACGAGATCAACCCGATCCGGGCGCTCTGGTCCGCGCTTCCGGACCACCTCGAGCTGGACGACCTGCACAAGGAGCTGGACCAGCTGGAGGGCCGGTCCATCGGCCGCACCCGCACGTTCCACCGGCTGTTCGGGTACGTCGCCTCGACGAGCTCGCTGCGATCGCTGGGCGAGGCGCTGCTGCAGGCCCGGCGCATCGAAGAGGTGCGCTCCCGTTTCCCCGACAGCTCGGGGCAGATCACGCGGTGCCTCTGGTTCATGATTCACGCGGGGCTCGTGGCGCTGTCGGACTCCCCCGCTGTCGAGCGTTCCGGAGGGGCCCGCAAGAAGAAGAAGCCGCCGGCTCGGCCGGCCCACCGCCCCCGGGTCGCGACCCCGCCCCCGCAGCGCGCGCCGGAGCCGGATGAGCGGGTGGTCGAGTTCACCACCACGACCAACCGGCACGACAAGGCGATGGTGGACAAGCTCCGCGCCGCCGTGCCGAAGGCCGCCGCCGACCACGCGGCCCTCATCGTCCGCGACTACGTCACGCGGATGGAGATGAACCACTACGACTTCCTGGGGGTGTCGCAGGACGCGACCATGGCCCAGATCGACGAGGCCTACACGCAGCTGGCACCGAGGTACCGCATCCAGAACCTGGACAACGACATCCAGGGGGACGTGCGCCGCAAGGCCAAGGAGCTGCTGACCCGCCTCGTGCGTGCGTTCGACGAGCTCAGCGACGGTCGTCGCCGTACCGACTACGACGTGCGCCTGATGCGGGAGGGGGGCGTCAGTCCGGGCTCGACCGGCAGCATGTCCGCGGTGTCGGATGCCGACCTGGATGCGGCGTTCGCCGACGAGGACCCTGCCGCCATCTCCATGGTGCTGGCGCCCGTGGAGGAAGAGGCGACGGCGTGGTGGCCCGGCTCGGACGACCCCTCGCTCCTCAGCAAGCGTCGCCGCCGGATGGATCGTGAGGACGGCGACAAGCTGGTGAAGGCCCATGCGGGCATGGCCAAGAGCAACTGGACCGAGGCCGCGGCCATCATCGAGGGGCTGCGCCAGACCTACCCCAGCAACGCCGGCCTGCTCGCGGATCTCGGCTGGTGCCGGTTCGCCATCGCGCCTGCCAGCGTGCGCGGCATCGACAAGGCGATGGAGTGGGTCGATCTCGCCCTCGCCTTCGACCCCGAGCACGCCGACGCCTCGGAGGTGCGCGCGCGCATCCTCGCGGCCACCGATCGCACCGACGAAGCGCTGCGGGCGGTCAAGCGCCTGCTGCGCATCCGGAAGACCTCCGAGTGGGGCAAGGCGAAGCTCGCCGAACTCTCGGCCCCCGCCGACGAGGCCAAGGGCAAGGGGCTGGGCCGCTTCCTCAGACGCCGCCGCTAAGGCCCGGTGCGTGGCCTCCTGGAGCGCTACGTCGCCACGTTCGACGCTTCCCGACACGTCCTCAACGACCCCCTTCAGTTCCCCCATCGCTACGCCGATCCAGCGGACGCAGAGGCGGTGGCGTTCATCGCCGCGAGCATGACGTTCGGGCGGGTGGCTGCTTTCGCGCCGGTGTTGGAGGGCATCTTCGACCGCCTCGGCGCCCACCCCGCGGAGGCACTGAAGGCTGGCGGTCTGGCTGCTAGCACCACCCGCTATCGGTGGCTGGAGGCGCGCGACCTCGACGCCCTGCTGGCCGCCGTGGGGTCTGCGCTGCGGAGCCACGGAAGCCTCCAGACGCTGTTCGCCGAGGGGGACCGCGGGGAGCCGACCACGTGGCCGGCGCTGGGCCGCTTCTTGGGCTGCCTCAAGGCCGAAGCGGCCGCGCACCACGACGATCCCGAGGCGCGCATGCGCGCGCTGGGTTTCCTCTTCCCGTCCACGTCCGGGCAGGCGGCGTGCAAGCGCCAGCACCTGTTCCTGCGGTGGATGGCGCGCCCCACCACGGAAGGCGCCGACCTCGCCCTGTGGCCTGATCTGGATCCGTCGCGGCTCGTGATGCCGTGCGACGTTCACACCGCCCGCATCGGCCACGCGTTGGGGCTCGCGATCAGGCCCGACAGCACGCGCAAGACCGACGACGAGCTGACCGTCAGCCTGCGCGCCATCGATCCTCGCGACCCGGTCCGGTTCGACTTCGCCATCAGCCACCTGGGCATCAGCGACGGCTGCCGGGGCAAGCGCCACGAGCCGGTCTGTTCGGGGTGCGACCTGCGGACCGCGTGTGTCTGGTGGAAGCGCGGTTAGCTGGCTAGCCTTCGCAGCCTTCGCAGACGACCGATTCCCCGCCTTCGCCGGCGATCAGGCCGTTGATCCAGTCGATCAGCGGCACCCCGTCGCTCTCGACTTCGTACAGCTCATCCCGCGTGACGATGCAGTGCCGGTCGCCGGGGGCGAGGTAGCTGCAGAAGTTGTCCTGCCGGGATTCGATGTTGGCGATCGAGGCGAGCATGCCCTCAGTCCAGAGGTCGGCGCCGCCGCCGCCCATGAAGTCGAAGTAGCTGACCTGGGTGCCGTCGGCGAGGGTGTTGAACTGGCTGAACTTGGCGTTGGGGTACTCGTCCCCGATGCCGACGTAGAGGTCGGCGAGCTCCTTGCCGAGGATGTCTTGCTGGGCCGGGCCGAGGGCATCGATCCACTTGGGGAAGCTGTCTAGGAAGAAGGACTCGGTGATGACCCCCGCGCCGCTGTCGCCGAACTGGATGATCTCCGCGTCCGGCCACTGCTCGGCGATGTAGGCAGACCACAGGATCGACCCGTAGGAGCCGGCGCTGCAGCCGGTCACGAACACCTGCTCGGGGGCGGAGAACTCGGCAAACAGCCAATCCAGGACCGCCCGGGCGTTGTTGGCGCCGATGTGGCCGATGGTGAAGCCGTTGGGGCCGGGGTTGTAGACGACCGTGTTGTCGCCCCAGTGGATGTCCCGGTGCAGTACGGAATGACCGCGTGGTACCAGTCGGTGAAGGGGTTGTCGGGGTGCTCGAGGTTGTAGATCCCGGGCCTGGGGTCCTCGGAGGTGACCGCGTCACGGATGGGGTCCACCGAGTCGGTGAAGATCGCGTCCGCCACCGAGCAGGTGGTGTCGTTCCAGCAGGCGCCGCCGCCGAAGAAGTCGATCACCAGCTTGTTGCTGCTGCCGCCGCGCACCCACCACGCGAAGTCCGTGCCCCGGGAGCAGCCGGTCGTGCCACCGGGGTTCTGCTCGGTCCAGGAGTCGGTCGGCAGGTCGGGGAAGGTCGGGCGGTCCTGGCTCGGGCTCGGGGCACGCGACGAGGACGAGGGAAGCGAGCAGAACGAAGACGGGGCGCATCGCAGGACTCTAAAGCCCCGCGACGCGCCCCGTCTTGTCGTTTGTCGCTACTCGGGGCAGATGGCCTCGCCCGGCGTGTAGTCGCAGGGCTCGGCGATCCAGTTGTCCTCGAGGTCGCCGTCGGCCAGCACCACGCGGCTCACGCTCGTTCCGTTGCCGGCGTTGAACGGGAAGGTGTAGCTGTCGATGACGGAGTAGCCGTCGGCCTCGTACAGGTAGACCGGGTCGTTGCTGGCGGCGAGGCCGGAGCCGATGGCGCCGTCATCCACCGTCACCACGGTGATCCCCGAGGGGATCGAGTACTGACCGGTGTAGTCGAGGTCGACGATGACCGCGTACTCGCCCGGGTCGACCACGGTGGAGCCGGACTGGAACTCGCGAAGGAAGTCCCAGGCGTCGCCGTCGTAGACGATGAGGCCCCACAGGTCGATGGCGGTGCTGCCGTAGTTGTAGACCTCGATGTACTCGCCGGTGGACTCCACCAGCGGGTTGCTCATCACCTCGGAGACGTACAGCTCGGTGTTGCCGGTCGGGATCGGCGTGTAGGAGACGCAGTTATCGAGGCCCGGGCTGGAGCCCAGGGTGCACGTCGCCGCGGCCCAGTTGTCGTCCGTGTCGCCGCCCGTGGCGGTGATCTTCTCGACGCTCGTTCCGTTGCCGGCGTTGAACGGGTTGACCCAGGTGTCGACCGTCGACTCGAGGTCGCTCTCCAGCAGGGTGATCGGGTCGCTCAGGCTGAGTCCGTTGCCCAGGTGCGAGTCGCCTGTCGTCAGCGTCACCGTGCCCGTGGGGATGGTGAAGTTGCCCGCGAAGCCGCTGTCCACGATGAGCGCGTACTCGCCCGCCGCCAGGACCGTCGGGCTGCCGCTGTAGGCGATGAGCTGGTCGAGCTGGTCGCCGTCGGTGATGCCGAGGCCGAGCAGGTCCACGTCGCCGGGGCCGAGGTTCTTGATCTCGATGAACTCGCCGGTGGTCTCGTTGAGCGGGTTGTTCAGGATTTCGTTGATCACGATGCCGTCACCGACGCCTCCGGCGGTGCACGCCAGGCGCGCCGCCGAGTGGTTGATTCCGCAGGTGCTGGGGGCCCAGTTGGTCTCGAGGTCACCGGCGCTGTTGTCGATGCGCTCGACGCTGACGCCGTCGCCGTAGTCGGCGGGCCAGCTGTAGGTCGAGATGACGGTGCTGCCGTCGATGTCGTACAGGGTCACCGCGTCGCTGTTGCCGAGGCCGTTGCCGATCGTGCTGTCGCCCGTGGTCATGAGGATGGTGTCCCCGGGGACGATGTAGAGCCCGGTGTAGTTCGGGTCGACGATCAGCGCGTAGCCGCCGGCGGGGAGCACGGTGTCGCCGCCGCCGAAGCCTTCGAGGGTGTCCGACGAGGTGTTCCCGGTGACGGTGTGCTCGTCCTCGATGACGAGGCCCGCGAGGTCCACGTCCGAGGCGCTGTTGTTCCAGACCTCGACGAACTCGCCCGTGGCCTCGGTCAGGGCGTTGGCCATGACCTCGGTGATGACGAGCACGCTCGCGTCGTTGGGGGCGACCTCGCCGGCGGCGCAGTTGGCCGCGCCACCGGTGTGGCCGTCCGGGTCGCAGGAGACGACCCAGTTGCTGTTGACGTTGCCCGCGAGCACATCGACGCGCTCGACCGAGTTGCCGTTGCCGGCGTCGAACGGGATGGTCCACTCGTCGATGACGACGTAGCCGTCGGCCTCCGACAGGGAGATCGGGTCGTTCGTGCTGAGGCCGTTGCCGATGGTGGCGTTGCCCACCGTCAGCAGGATGGCGTCACCGGGGATGGTGTACTGGCCCGCGTAGCCGGGGTCCAGGACGATGCCGTAGCCGCCGCCGGGGATGATGGTGGTGCCCGAGTTGTAGCCCTGGATGACGTCGTCGGAGTCGCCATCGCTGACGATGAGGTCGGCCACGTCCACCGGGTCGTTGCCCACGTTGATGATCTCGATGAACTCGCCCGTGGACTCGACCGTCGGGTTGGACATCACCTCGTTGATCTTCAGCGTGAAGGACGACAACGACCACTCGTCAGCGCCCATATCGAAGCCGGCGCCCGAGGGGCGGGGGAGGCCGTCCCAGTCGTGGTCGGGGGCGTCCGCGGCGGAGCCGGCGTCGATGAGCTGCGAGGTCTCCAGCAGCCGGAGGTTGCCGTTGCTGACGGACACGTACTGCGGGTCCACGCTCAGGTCGGTGGGCTCGGCGCCCGCGTCTCCGGCGTAGTTGGTCGTGTTGCCCCACACGTTGTTGTGGTCGAACGTCGAGTCGCAGGCGTCGCACTGTATGCCGTAGAAGTTCGACGTCACGCTGTTATTGCGCACGATGGCCGCGGCCGAGCCGACGCCCAGCGAGATGGCCGCGTCGCGGTCGACGGTGTTGCCGCCGAAGGCGTTGCCGATGAGCGTGTTGTTGACGATGCGCGGGGTGGTGCCGTCGAAGGCCCACACGCCCGAGCGCACCGAGTACGCGATGTAGTTGTTCGTGAGGTCCGCCTCACCGGAGTAGACGGCCACGCCGTAGCCGTTGCTCTGGAGCGTGGTGCGGTCGACCTCCGGCCAGGGCACCGAGAGGGCGCTGCCGGGGTCGAGGCAGAAGGCCACGTACCAGTCGGAGACCCGCACGGACTGCGCGAGGATGGAGTCGCCGGCGCCGACGGTCACACCGCAGTCGGTGTTGACGTTCGCGCCCAGGCCGTTGACCTGGAGCGACGCGAGGCCCGCCTGGCCGCCGGTGACGGTGACCTGGCCTTCGATCTGGGTGGCGTCGAGGCCCGAACCGAGCACGGTCACGCCGCCGGGGATGGTCAGGTCTTCGATGAACGTGCCGGTGCCCACGGACACGACATCGCCCACCTCGGCGGCCGCGAGGGCGTCGCTGATGGTGGCGTAGTCGCCGGGGACCTCGATGGTCACGGCCAGCTGACGGATGTCAGCGATTTCGGGGACGACGGGCTCGACCGGGTCGAGTCCGGGGGCGCAGGCCGCGAGGGCCAGCAGCGCCAGGGGGGTGAGCTTCAGTGGAGTCATGCGATTGTGCCTCGATTGACGGGGGGGTCGACGGCGCGGATAGTAGTCCCCGCCCCGAACCTGACAAGAGGAAGTTCGCTTTGTTTTCAAACGAAAAATCAAGCTCTTGGCGCATTCTCACGGCGCTGCTTTTGACGCTGAGCCTGCCCCTGTTGGGGGGCTGCCCCGGCGACGACGACAACAGCTCCGTCACGGACGATGACGACGCCACCGACGACGACGATGCGACGGACGACGACGACGCCACCGACGATGATGACTCGGCGCCGCCCCCCACCTGCCCCGCCGACGTGCAGGCCGTCATCGATCAGATCAACACCTGGACCGACGTCCGCTCCTGCTCCAACGCCACCTTCATGGTGGTTGCGCCGGACGAGACGGCTCACCTCACTGTCTGGTGGGACATGCCCGCCGAGCCCATCTCGGGCAACACGTACACGGTCGCGGGGCTCGACTTCGACCCCGACATCCCCGTCCCCGGCAGCGTGACCCTGGAGATCGGCACGAACGTCGCGGACGCCGACTGCGACGACGCCCTCAAGGGGCCGGTGATCGTCGACACCGCCTACGTGCTGTACGACGGGGGCGCGAGCCTGACGGTGACCGAGGACGGCCCCGCCGAGAACTACACCGGGGACGTGTTGCTGGAGGCCATCGGACTGGAACCGCAGAAAGCGGCCGGCTCGTGCCAGGTGCCGACGATGGGTTGGACGGGGCTGAGCTTCGGCTGGCTTCCGGGCTAGGTACTAAGCGCTGACGTCGCCGAGGGCCGCCTGCCCCGCGGCGAGGCGCGCGATCGGCACCCGGAACGGGCTGCAACTGACGTAGTCGAGTCCGACCCCGTGCACGAACGCGATGGAGCGGGGGTCGCCCCCGTGCTCGCCGCAGATGCCGACCTTGAGGTTCGGCTTCACCGACCGTCCGAGCCGGGTCCCGGTCATCACCAGCGTGCCCACGCCGTCCACGTCGATGGAGACGAAGGGGTCGCCCGGGAGCACGCCGACGGCCGGGTCCTCGTAGGTCTGGAGGAAGCGCGCGTCGTCACGGCTGTAGCCGAACGTGGTCTGCGTCAGGTCGTTGGTGCCGAAGCTGAAGAAGTCCGCATGAGCGGCGATGCGGTCGGCCGTGAGGCAGGCGCGCGGCAGCTCGATCATGGTGCCGACGCGGAACTCGATGGACTCGCCCCGGCGCTCGAACACGGTGCTCGCTTCATCGAGCACGACGCCGCGGAGCAGCTCGAGCTCGCGGGCCACGCCGACCAGCGGGATCATGATCTCCGGCTCGACCGTGCCCCCATGGGCCTTCACGTCCAGCGCCGCGTCGAGGATGGCGCGGGTCTGCATCCGGTACAGCTGCGGGTGCGTGATGCCGAGGCGGCAGCCGCGGTGGCCCATCATCGGGTTGAACTCGCGGAGGTTCTCCACCTGCTCGCGGATGCGGGAGACGGGCACGTGCATCGCGGCGGCGACGGACTGGATCTCCGAGTCGTCGTGGGGGAGGAACTCGTGCAGCGGGGGGTCGAGCAGGCGGATGGTGACGGGCAGGCCGTCCATCGCCTCGAAGATGCCGACGAAGTCGTCGCGCTGCATCGGGTAGAGCTTGTCGAGGGCCCGGATGGTCTCCTCGGGGGTCTCCGCGAGGATCATCTCGCGCACCGCGGTGATGCGGTCGCCCTCGAAGAACATGTGCTCGGTGCGGCACAGGCCGATGCCCGTCGCGCCGAAGTCACGGGCAGTCTTGGCGTCGCCGGGGGTGTCGGCGTTGGCGCGCACGCCCAGGCGAGCAGCCGCGTCGGCCCACCCCAGGATATTCTCCAGCCCGCTGGAGGCGAGGTCCGCCTCGGACATGTCGACCTCGCCAAGCATGACCTCGCCGGTGGAGCCGTCGAGGGTGACGATGTCGCCCTGGCGGATCGTCCACTCTTTGCCTGCCTGCTCGCGGGGGCGGGCGAGGAAGCTGCCGTCGCGGTGCACGGCGATGTCGGAGCAGCCGACGACGCAGCAGCGGCCCATGCCGCGGGCGACGACGGCGGCGTGGCTCGTCTGGCCTCCGCGCTGGGTGAGGATGCCGACGGCGGCGGCCATGCCCTCGATGTCTTCGGGGCTGGTCTCCTCCCGCACGAGGATGACCGGCCCGCGCTCGGCCCACTCCACGGCCTTCTCGGCGGTGAAGACGACGCGACCGGTGGCGGCGCCGGGGCTGGCGGGCAGCCCCTTGGCGATGATGGTCTTGTCCGCGCCGGGGGCGACCGACGGGTGCAGCAGCTGGTTGAGGTGCTCCTCGTTGACCCGGCCGAGCGCCTCGGCGCGGTCGATGATGCCGGCGTCCGCCATGTCCACGGCGATGCGGACGGCGGCGGCGCCGGTGCGCTTGCCCCGACGGGTCTGGAGGATGAAGAGGCTGCCCTTCTCGATCGTGAACTCGATGTCCTGCATGTCGCGGTAGTGCGACTCCAGGGTCTTCTGCATGGCGTCGAGCTGGTCGTAGGCCTCCGGCATCACCTCCTGCAGCGTGGGCAGGCTGGCGTCCCCGCCGGCGTCGCGGTTGATGGGCTGCGGCGTGCGCAGGCCGGCGACGACGTCCTCGCCCTGGGCGTTGACGAGGAACTCACCGAAGAAGACGTCCTTGCCGTCCTTGGGGTCCCGGGTGAAGGCGACGCCGGTGGCGCTGTCGTCGCCCATGTTCCCGAAGACCATCGCCTGGACGTTGACCGCGGTGCCCCAGCGGTCGTCGATGCCGTGCTCCTTTCGGTAGAAGCGGGCGCGGGCGGTGTTCCAGGACCGGAAGACGGCCTTGATCGCCTCGCGCAGTTGGTCGGCGGGGGTCTCGGGGAACTCGCACCCCAGGCTGTCGCGCACGCGCTCCTTCATCTTGGGGACGACGGTCTTCCAGTCGTCGGCGGTGATGTCGACGTCGGCGGTGATGCCCTTGGTGCGCTTGAGGTCGTTGACCAGCGCCTCGAGGCGGGCCCGGTGGAGGCCGAGCACGACGTCCGAGTACATCGTGACGAAGCGGCGGTAGCTGTCCCAGGCGAAGCGCTCGTCGCCGGACAGGGCGGCGAGGCCGGCCACGGTCTCGTCGTTGAGGCCCAGGTTCAGGACGGTGTCCATCATCCCCGGCATGGAGACGCGGCCACCGGAACGGACCGACACCAGCAGCGGGTTCTCGGTGGCGGCGGAGCGCTTGCAAAGAAACTCCTCGACCGTCGCCATCGCGGAGTCGACCTCCTCGATCAAGCCGTCCGGAAGCGGCCCGTCCGGCGGCGTGCCGAAGCCGGTCCCGCCCAGGGAGTCGAGGTAGTCCATGCACAGCTCGGCCGTGAGCGTGAACCCGGGCGGCACGGGCAGGCCCAGGGAGGACATCTCGGCGAGGTTGGCGCCCTTGCCCCCGAGCAGGTTCTTGTCAGCCGCGGAGCCTTCGGCGGTGCCTCCGCCGAACGAGTAGATGCGCTTCATGAGGTCCCCTACTCCGTCGAGATGGCGGAGAAGTCGGCGATGCGGGCGAAGGTGCCGCTGATGGTGGTGAGGAGGGTGAGGCGGTTGCGTCGTACGTCGGCGTCGTCGGCCATGACCATGACGTCGTCGAAGAAGCTGGCCAGCGGGGTGCGCAACGACGCCATCGCCGACAACGCGGTGCTGTGGTCGGGGGCGTCCTGCACGCCGGTGCGCGCCGACAGGAAGGCGTCGTAGAGGCCGCGCTCGGCGCCGGCTTCGAGCAGGCCGTGGTCGACCTCACCGGCGGTGGCGTCATCGCCGGCCTTGCGCACGATGTTGCCCATGCGCTTGAAGCTGACCATGAGGTCGGCGAACTCGTCGGCGCCCCGGAGCTGGGTGAGCGCTTCGAGGCGGGCGCGTCCGTCGGCGACGTCGTCGAATCCGGCCAGGAGCACGGCTTCGGCGAGGTCGGTGCCGTGGCCCGCGGACGTCCACAGGCCCTTGAGGCGGGTGCGGAGGTAGCCGACGAGGTCGGCTCGAACCTCGGCGGGCTCGCGCTTGCCGATCCCCGCGACGCCCGCGACGGCGGCATCGAGGAGGCGGTCCAGCGACAGGCCAACCACCCCGGAGTCGAGGATGCGGAGGATGCCGAGGGCGGCGCGGCGGAGGCCGAACGGGTCGGCCGAGCCGGTCGGCTTCTTCCCCAGGGCGAAGCAGGCGGCGAGGGTGTCGGCCTTGTCCGCGAGCGCGGCGTAGGCGCCGGCGGGGGTCGCGGGGAGGGCGTCGTCGGCGCCGCGGGGGAGGTAGTGCTCGAAGATCGCCTCGGACACCTCGGTGGGCTCGCCCCCGTGCTGGGCGTAGATGCGGCCCATGGTGCCCTGGAGCTTGGCGAACTCCCCGACCATCTCGGTGGCGAGGTCGGCCTTGCAGAGGCCGGCGGCGCGGCGCGCGTGGGCGTCGCCTCCGATGGCATCGGTCAGCGTCTGGAGGCGCTCCGCCTTGTCCGCGAGGGTGCCGGCGCCCTTGAGGAAGGTGATGCCGCCGAGCTTGGCGCCATGCTCCTGGAGGGCGAGCTTGCGGTCGTTGTCGTAGAAGAAGACGCCGTCCTGGAGCCGGGCGACCGCGACCTTCTCGTAGCCGGCCCGGGTGTTGGGCTGGTCCTCGGTGGGGTTGTTGGAGACGCCGAGGAACCAGGGCAGGAGGCCATGGTCGCCTTCGACGACGAACATCTTCTGGTGCTCGGTGAGCACGGTCTGGATCACCTCGCGGGGCAGGCCCAGGAAGCGGTCGGCGAAGGAGCCGGCGACGACGCGGGGGGTCTCGACGAGGCCGGTGACGAGATCCAGGAGGGTGTCGTCCTCGACCGGGCGGCCGCCCAGGTCGGCGGCAACGGTGCGCAGCTGCCGTTCGATCTCGTCGCGGCGTTCACCCGGCAGGAGGGTGACCTTGCGCTCGGCGAGGCCGTCCCGGAGCGTGTCCCAGGACCAGACGGGGAACGTCTCGTTGCCGAAGAAGCGGTGGCCGCGGGTGAGGTTGCCAGAGCGCACGCCGGCCCAGTCGAACCGCAGCTGGGCGTCGCCGTACAGCGCCACGATCCAGTGCAGGGGGCGGACGAAGCGCTCGTCGCGATCGCCCCAGCGCATGGACTTGGGCCAGGGGATGCCGCCGATGAGGCCGGGCAGCTCGCGCTCGAGGATCTCGGTGACGGGCTCCCCGCCCGACTTCTGGCGGAAGGCCAGCTTCTCGCCCTTCTTGGTGGGCACGCGCTCGAGCTGGTCGACGGTGGTGCCGAGCCCTTCAGCGAACTTGATGGCGGGGATCTTGGGGTTCCCGTCGGCGTCGAACGCGATGCGAACGGGGGGGCCGGTGACGAGCTCCTCGGAGTCGGCCGACAGGGGCGCGACGTCCTCGATGCTGAGGGCGAGGCGGCGCGGGGTCCACGCAATGGAGACCTCCCCGGTCTCGATGCCGGCGCCCTTGAGGGTCTTGAGGACAGCGTTGCGGAAGTCGCCCGCGGCCCGCTTGAGCATGCGGGCGGGGATCTCCTCGGTGCCGAGCTCGATGAGCAGCTGCGAGGGGCTGATGCTCGGGATCGCCTTGGTCGACTCGATGGTGTCCCCGGCGGGGTCGAACGAGTCGTCGGGGTCCGCGGGCGGAGGCGGCTCGGCGGGGAGCGTGCCGGCGACCTTCATGCGGGCGAGGATGGGCCAGCCGAGCTTCTCCCGCTCCTCGACGAAGGTCTTGGCGGTGAGCTTGGCGAGGTCGCGGATGCGGCCGATGAAGGCGGCGCGCTCGCTGACGCTGATCGCGCCCCGGGCATCCAGCGTGTTGAACAGGTGGGAGCACTTCAGGGCGTTGTCGTACGACGGGTAGACGAGGCCGATCTCAGCGAGCCGGTTGGCCTCCCCGAAGTGGTGATCGAAGAGCCCGAACAGGACCTTGGGATCGGCGTACTCGAAGTTGTACTTGGACCACTCGACCTCGGTCTGGTGGTGCACGTCGCGGTAGGTGAAGCCGCCGCCCCAGTCGAGATCGAGGATGCTGTCGACGCCCTGCAGGTACATGGCGATGCGCTCGATGCCGTACGTGATCTCGGCGCAGACGGGCTTGCACTCGATGCCGCCGACCTGCTGGAAGTAGGTGAACTG
>PVBE012975547.1_pt1 | contig 23618 bp, 17 predicted proteins | sample 1631181 | NCBI WGS metagenome assembly PVBE01 (sample SAMN08397723, study PRJNA350692) | Marine metagenome, whole genome shotgun sequencing project. | isolation source: water | place: Pacific Ocean | collected 2012-04 | reverse complement strand
CCTGGACGCTGTCCTTCACCGAGTTCCAAAAGGCCAGCTCAAGCTCGCGCTCATCGAAGCCCGAAGCCCCCGTGGCCGTCGATTCCGACACCGCCTCATCGCTCGGCAAAGGGCCGAGGTTCGCGGGAACGAACAGGAAATCGCCGCCCTCGTGGTTGGCCAGGCGAATGTCCGAGTACTCCGGGGTTTGGTCCGCGCGCACCACCACGGGACGGCGGATCTTGGTGAACAACTGCTGGCCGTCCAAGACCTCGCGGTTTTCGCCAAGCGCGTCGAGGAAGGCGCGCGCGAACACCGAGTGGCCGTCGCCGCCGCCGTCCGCCACCGGCTCCAGACCGCCCGAGACCAGCGCCGTCCGCGAACGCTTTCCGGCCAGTCGGCGCAGCTCGGTCGTGCGCTCCGCACCTGTCTTTACCGAAACGCTCACGCCTCGGGTAAGGGTTCCCGAGTAGCACGAATCGGCCACCACCATGACGTGCTTGGCCGACATTGCGCGGGTGGTGCGCGTGATCGTGGTGATGGCGATCCAGTTGGCTTGGGTGTCTTCCTCAGCGTCGACCGGCAGCCAGAACCCGGTGTCGGTTTCGCTATCGAGAATCCCGTGCCCGGCGAAGTAGACCAACAGATTGTCGAGCGGCGTCAATTCTCCGCGCAGACGGTCCAGCGTTCGTATCACCCGATCGCGCGTCGGGTTGAGCAAAAGCTCGACCTCGAAGCCATAGCGTTGGCGCAGCATGTCGGCGACCGCGCTGGCGTCGTTGACGGCGGTCTCAAGGCCGGGAATGTTCTGGTAATCGTTGATGCCGATTACCAGCGCGTGGTAGCGGCCGAACTCGACGTCAAGCGCGGCCTCGCTGGCCGCCAAAGGAACCACCAAGAGCGCCAGCGTGAGCAGGAATCGCCGGCTCACGCCCATGCCTCGCGATCGCGGGAGCTCATTCGAGTCCGATTTCCAGAAGGCGCGGATACAGCTCGTCTTCCCAGCCAAGTCCGATGCGGGCAATGGCGTCCCTGACCTGCTCCAGATGTACTGGCGCGTCTTCGGCGGCGACGTTGATGAACCACTCGAACCGAATGTCGCCGTCGCTGTCGAGGTAGATTCTTGGCGGCGCCCAGAAATCCTGGGAATAGGAATTGATCATCTCCAGGATCGGCGCCCGCGCCCAATGGTCGGGCGTTACCTTGATGATGTACCACGAGGTAATCTTGATCACTCTTTCGGTAACCACGTCGTCATCGTTCGACGCGCTTTGCAGCGTATCGACGAGAAACGAGAGCTCGGGCGCGTTGGCGTACGAATTCTTGAACCTGAGAAATACGTCGTCGGAGATGCTCTCATATTCGTTGACCGCTATGTCGAAACCCTCGGTCCTGCGCAAATAGTCGTCGATCTGAATTTCGACCAGACTTTCCGATTGCTCGACGAATACGAGCGGTAGTTCCTGGGCCTGTACCGATGCCGCCAGCCAACAAGCAAGAATGCCCGCGCCGCACAGCCTCCTCGCAAAGGCGTTCATCGTGTCATCCACCTGTCGATTGCGTCCTGCCACAGCGCGACAACGGCGCGCTGGGCGGCGCTGCGCGGCCACACCAGGCTGCCGCCGGTCGGCGCGGCATCCGCCGATGCCTCGGCGGGGCTGGCCGGGCTCCGCAACAGCGGGCCGTAGACGTAGCCCTGGCCACCGTCGGTGCGGACCACGCGATACCAATCCGTCCCCAGCACCTTGCCCGTGACCGCGACCTCTTCGCCGGCGGGGATGGTGTCCAGCCGCTCGGCCGATGTGGCCGGCCGGGCCCGCACGTTGGCGTTCGCCGCGGCGATCAGCGTGACGTCGGTGTCCTCGACCTCGAATGTAAGCTCCTCGGCCGGCGGCACGACGACCGCCACCTCCTGGGTTGCCGGCCCCGCGCTCGATCCGCCCTCGATCTGGGCGATCTTGATCGTGGCCAGGGCGGCAAAGGTACCGTTGGGAAACTGTGCGAGGTAGGCGCGAAACATATCTGCCTCACCGCTGTCGCGGATGGCTTCCCAAAAGGCCAGCTCCTTCTTCGAATCGACCACCGCGCCTTCGCTTGCCCGGCCGGTTACGCTTATGCCCCGCTCGCCGGCCTCTCCTTGCGCCGCATACTCGGCGGAGCCGGCGGCGGACAAGGCGACCGGCACGAACAAGAAATCGCCGCCGTCGTGATCGGCAAGTCGGATATCGGAGTACTCCGGGGTCTGATCGGCGTTCACGATCACCGGGCGACGAACCGCCGTGAACAGTTGCTGCCCGTCCATCACTTCATTGCTCTCGCGCAGTACGGTCAGGAAGGCGCGGGTGAACACCGAATGGCCCTCGCCGCCGCCGTCGCTGACCGGTTCCAAGCCGCCCGAAACCAGCGCGGTGCGCGATCGCTTCGATGCAAGCCGCCGCAACTCGTCCTCTCGCTCCGATCCGGTCTTGAGCGAGATCGGCGCGTCGCGCGTGAGACGCCCCGAATAGCACGAGTCCGATACCACCATGACATGCTTCGCCGACATCGCCCTGACCGTGCTGGTTATGGTCGCGATCGAGATCCAGTCTGCCTGGGTCTGTTCCTCGGCATCGACCGACATCCAAAAGCCCGCGTCGGCCTCGACATCGAGCACCCCGTGCCCGGCGTAGTAGAGTAGCAGGTTGTCGTTTTCGGTCAGCTCGCCGCGCAGCCTGTCGAGCGCCCGGATGACCTCGGAGCGGCCTGGGTTGAGCAACATCGTGACCTCGAAGCCATACTTCTGGCGTAGCAGATCGCCGACTGCGCTCGCGTCGTTGACGGCGGTTTGCAGCTTCGTCAGGTTCTGGTACTCGTTGATGCCGATCACCAGCGCGTGGTAACGGCCGAAGTCGATGTCCTGCAGGGCCGCCTGCGCCCCGCCGAGCGGCACCACAAACAGCGCCAGCGTAAGGATCGCACGCCTTAGCATTTCGATTCCTCCGGCCCCATCATAGCGCATGTCCAAATCGACCGGGCACCGTCGCGGTAAACTCTTCGCGCTTTGCGGGCGGGGCCACTCAGCGTACTTGCGCCAAGAGCGCCCTCGCCTGGGACAGGCAGCCGTGCTGCGCCATCCACGCCGCCCGGTGTGCGTCGCTCGGCAGGTTGCTCGGAACCAGATGCAGGGTTAGCGTGCGGGCGACCAGCACGCCTTTGAGCCGCATCGAATACTCGGCGCCGCTCTCGAGTGGCACCGCCGCGGGCCACTCGAGCGTCGCCGCGCCCGTCGGCCAATCGACTTCGGCGCTCGTCCGCGCGCCTCTGTGGGTCAGCTTCAACGCCGAGGCCTTGTCGCTCTTGGCCCGCCACAGTTCGACCGGTTCTCCGGCGCGGGCGCATCCGTGCCCTTGCGTCGCAGTGTCGATCAACCAGGCATCGCCGGTCGCGCCACCCGCACCACCGCGCGTCGCGCCCTTGGTCGCCCCTTGCCGGCCGCCGCCCGCGGCAAACAGGGTGCCGAGCGCGCGAAACAGCGTGCGCTCCTCGGCACTGGCCGGAGCCTCCGCGAGCGCAGCGCCGTCGTAGGGCCCCTCGAGCGTCACCGCGGTTCCGTCCTCGGCGATCAGCGTCAGGCGTGCCTCGGCCGCAAGATGCAGCGGGGTCGCGCTGTCGACGATATCGCCCTCGGCCAGGTCCGAGCCTTCGGCGCCGATGACCAGCATCTCGGCGGCCCACGCCGGCGCGGGCGCAGCGAGTAATGTCATCGGGAGCAGGGCCAGGTACACTCGCTTCATTTCTGCGCCATTTCTATCCTTGTGCCACGCTCGCCCGCCCGCAGCCGGGCAAGGTGAAAGGCGGCCACGCCGTCCTCGGGGTAGGCCTCGACCAGTTTTTCGAACGTTTCATTGGTATATGGATCGTTCAGCGCCAGTTTTTCGAATGCCTCGCGGTAGGCCGAGGTGGCGACCGCCGCCGCGCGGTCAGGGCTGAGCGGCTCGAAGACCGCTACCGCCCCGGTTTTGCCCTTCAACACCAAGTCCCCAATCGGCCGCATGGCCACGCCGGCGCACCGTTCCGCGGTGGAGCCGCTAACGCACACGCGCGTCCCCAGGAACTTGTTGGCGCCCTCGAGACGGGCCGCGGTGTTCACGGTATCGCCAATCGCAGTGTAGTCGAACCGCTTCTCGCCGCCAATGTTACCGACCACCGCGGGCCCGGTGTGAACGCCGATTCGGGTGGTGCCGAAGTCAATGCCCTCGGCGATCCTCTCGGCCGAGAAGCGTTGGGCGAACGCGTCCAGGTCGAGCGCGCAGCGCACCCCGCGCTCGGCCTGGTCGGGTTGGTCGTCGGGTGCCCCGAGGACGGCGACCACGGCATCGCCGATGAACTTGTCGAGCGTGCTTTCGTGTTCGATCAGAATCTGGCACATGCCGTCGAGATAGGAATTAAGCATCGGGACGAGCCGTTCGGGGTCCATCCCCTCGGAGAGCGTGGTGAAGCCGGCGATGTCGGTGAAGATGTAGGTAACCTCGCGCCACTCGCCGCCAAGCCGGAGGCGCTCGGGGTCGGCTTCGAGATGGCTGATCACGGCGGGCGCGACGTAGTGTCGGAAGGCGCGCCGAATCTGCCGCTTCTCCCGGCGTAGCCGGGCGCCGACCGCGGCGCTGGTAACGCCATAAGCCGCACCCATGACCAGCGTCGGCATGACCAGCGGAACCAGTGGGCCGCCGCGTTGATATAGCGCGAATCCTCCGACCCAGAATACCGCGGTGGCGGCCGTCAGAAGGCCGATCCGCAGTATCGCGGGGCCACCCCAAAATGCCAGCGCCATGCCGATCAGCACGAGCACGATCGCGATCGGCGCTTCCAATCGGATCTCCGAGCGGGCGGCGGTGCGGCCATCGAGAAGCTGCGCCAGGGCGTGGGCGTGGATCAAAACGCCCGACATGTCCGAGCCCGAGCCGAGGCCGGCGTTAAAGGGCGTGCGGTGGCGGTCGACGTCCAAGAGCACCGTGCCGATAAGGACAATGCGTCCGGCCAGCCACGATGCCGGCAGCTTCGGCGCCAGGTACGCCTTGTGCACCGTGAATCCGGGCGTCCCGCTTGGCGTCGGACCACGGTAGGCGATCTCGAATCGCTCCCGGGTGGGCGCGGCGCCCACTGCCTTTGCGATCGCGGCGGCCAGGGGAAGACGAACCGCTCCGTCCGTGTGAATCGGCGCTTCGATCCAACGGACGGTTCCAAATGAGTCCTCGCCGATGTTCACGTGGCCGGTGGACATCCCGGTCGTGTAGGTGCGTTGGTACGTGAGCTGGCTCTCGGTGAGCCCGCCCTCGGCGTTCGCCCATCCGACGATCACCGGAATGCCGGCCTCCTTGATGGTCCGCCGCAAGCGGTCGTCCTTGGCAGGTTCGGTGCGCTGGTCGAACAGGACGTCGATGCCCACAGCGCGTGCTCCGGCGGCGTCTGCGGCCTCGATCCACTGCGCGAGCAGCTCGCGGTCGAGCGGCGAGCGGTAGTGCATTTCATCACGGGCCATGGTGTCCTCGTCGACACCCAGGATCACGATGTCCTCGCGCAATGGTTCGACCGGGACAAGCGAGGCCAGCCGCACATCGGCGATCCAGTCCTCGACCAGCACCGCGGGCGGGAAACCGCGCGGCGCCGCCACTGCGATCGCGGCCAGCGCCGCGGCCAGCACACTGAACGCGACCACCCGCGCGTACCGTCGGTTGAGAAGCATGGCCCTCATCTGCGCTTGGAAGCCGCGGACTCTACACCGCACGCCGCGTTTGGCGCCACCTCGCGTGGCCCCTGCTATGATGCCCGAAAGCCGATTAGGGAGGACAAAATGGAACCAGTACGTTGGGGCGTCATAGGCGCCACCGCCAATATCTGCACCCGCCGGGTGATCGCCGCCATGCAAGGCTGCGAGCACGCAACCATCGTCGCCCTGGCCTCGCGCGACGAGGCGGCGGCGCAGGCGCTCGCCGGCCAATACGGTGTCCCCAAGGCCTACGGCACCTACGAGGCGTTGATCGCCGATCCCGAGGTCGAGGCGGTCTACAACCCCCTTCCCAACCACCTCCACCTGCCCTGGTCGACGAAGGCGGCGGAGGCCGGCAAACACGTCCTGTGCGAAAAGCCGCTGGGGTTGAGTGCGGCGGAGGTGGAAAGCTTCATCGAGGTTCGCGACCGCACCGGTATGCAGATCCAGGAATCGTTCATGATCCGCAGTCACCCGCAGTGGCTGAGGGCGCGCGAGCTGGTGCGCGAGGGGCGCATCGGCGAGATGCGCGCGATCCAGGGCACCTTCTGTCATGCGCTCACCGACCCCGACAACATCCGCAACAAGGCCGAGATGGGCGGCGGCGGGCTCTATGACACCGGCTGTTATCCCATCACCACCTCGCGGTTCATGTTCGACGACGAGCCGACGCGGGTGATCGCCCTAGTCGACCGTGACCCCGGGTTCAAGGTCGACCGCCTGGTCAGCGCCGTCCTCGACTTCCCCGCCGGGCAGGCGAGCTTCGTCTGTTCGCAGCAATTGGCGCTGGTCGAGCGCATGGTCGTCCTCGGGACCGCGGGGCGGATCGAACTTCGTATGCCTTTCGATGCGCCCCACGAGACGCCGTGCCAAATCGTCATCGACGACGGCAGCGTCCGCCACGACGCCTCGGCGAGTGTCGAGAAGCTGCCGACCGCCGATCAGTACACCATCCAGGGCGATCTCTATTCCAAGGCCATCCGCGGCGGCGGTGCGCTGGCGATTCCGCTTGAGGATTCGCTCGGCAACATGCGGGTCATCGACGCGCTCTTCCGCTCGGCCGAGAGCGGGGCCTGGGAGACGGTGTAGCGCGGCCGTGGTAGGATCGCTGCAACAAGGTTCGGGGAGGAGCTAGGGCGCATGGACCAGATCGTGTTTCGCAACGCCACCGTAGTGGACGCCAGCGATCCGGAGCCCCGCGAGGGCTGCGATGTGTTGGTCGAAGGGGAGCGCATTCGCGAGGTCTCCGACCGGACGATCGCCTCACCAGGCGCGATGGAGTTCGATGTCGGTGGCCGCACGCTGATGCCGGGGCTCATCGACTGCCACTGTCACGTCATTCTCAGCGAGATGGACCTCTCGCGCCTGGAGGCCAAGCCGGCAACGCTAATGACCGCCGAAGCCGCGCGGATCATGCGCCAAATGCTCGACCGCGGATTCACCACGATCCGTGATGCCGCGGGTGCGGACTGGGGTCTGAAGAAGGCCGTGGAGGACGGTTTGCTCGCCGGACCGCGTATGTTCATCTCGGGCCGCGCGCTCAGCCAGACCGGCGGGCACGGTGATTTCCGGCGGCGCACGCAGGCCACGGTCGAGCCCTGCGCCTGTGCCAACGCCCTGGTTTACAACACCACCATCGCCGACGGGGTGCCGGAAGTGCGCAAGGCGGCGCGCGAGGAGCTGAGAAAGGGCGCCGATCAGATCAAGGTCATGGTATCGGGCGGGGTGGCTTCGCAAAACGACCCCCTCGACAACACGCAATACTCCGCCGAAGAGCTCCGCGCCATCGTCGAAGAGGCCGAGTCCTGGCACACCTACGTGCTCGTGCACGCCTATACCGCCGAGGCCATCAAGCACGCCGTCAATTGTGGCGTACGCTCGGTCGAGCACGGCAATCTCGTCGACGCCGAGAGCGCTGCGCTGATGGCCAAGCACGGCGTATTCATGGTGCCCACGCTCGCCACCTACGATGCCATGGACCGCCGCGGCGCCGAGCTTGGGCTTCCCGAGGTGAGCATGCACAAGCTCAAGTCGGTGCTCGACGCCGGTCTGCGCTCGATCGAGATCTGCAAGGAGGCCGGCGTGCGCATGGGCTTTGGCACTGATCTCTTGGGCGCCACCCAAGAGGACCAGTCGCGCGAGTTCCTGGTCCGCTCCGAGGTTCTCACCCCGCACGAGATCATCACCGCGGCCACCGCCACCAACGCCTCGATTCTGCGGCGCGAGGGCGAACTCGGTGTGATCGCCGAGGGCGCGCTCGCCGACATACTGGTCGTCGACGGCAACCCGCTTGAGGACCTCGGCCTCTTCCAGGACCAAGGCGCGCACCTCTCGGTCATCTTGCAAGGCGGTCAGTTCCACAAGAACCGGCTCTCGGTCTACGAGAGCCGGATGGCCGTCTAGGGGCGGGGAGGCGGCACAATGCGCGTGGCGACCGACATCGGCGGCACCTTTACCGACCTCGTCTACTACGACTTCGACGAGAAGACCGGCAAGGCCGGTGCGGTCCGGACCCGCAAGGCCGACACCACGCCGCCCCACTTCGAAGAGGGCGTCCTCGATTCCTTCCGCAAGGCGGGAATCGCCCCCGAGGCCTTCACTTTCTTCGCCCACGGCACCACCGTGGTCATCAACGCGCTGCTGGCGCGTCAGGGCGCGAAGACCGCACTGATCACGACCCGGGGGTTCCGCGACGTGCTCGAGATCGCGCGCGGCAACCGGCCCGATCTCTTCAACTTCACCTTCGAGAAGCCGCGCCCCTTCGTGCCCCGATACCTGCGCCGCGAAGTCGCCGAGCGGACGAGCCACAAGGGCGAGATTCTCACCCCCGTCGAGATCTCCGAAATCGCGCCCATCATCGATGATTTTCGCAACGAAGGGGTCGAGGCGATCGCGATCTGCTTCCTTCACTCCTACGCCAATCCGACCAACGAGATTGCCGCGCTCGAAGAGATTGGGCGGTTGTGGCCCGAGGTTTCGGTCGTGGCCTCGGAGCAGCTCACCCGCGAGTGGCGCGAGTACGAGCGGACCTCGACCACGGTGCTGGCGGCCTACGTCCACCCGATCGCCAATCGTTACCTCGCGCTCTTGGAGCAAAAGCTCAAGGCCGAGGGCTTTCGCGGGCGGCCCTTCATCATGCAGTCCAACGGTGGTATCGCCACCGTCCAGGCAGCCGCCGACAACCCGATCACTATGGCCGAATCGGGGCCGGCGAGCGGCGTCCTTGGAACCATCGAGCTCGGCAAGGTGATCGGCGAGCCGAACGTGATTTCGCTCGATATTGGCGGCACCACGGCCAAGTGTGCGCTGGTCAAGGACGCGACCCCGCGCATCACCACCGAGTACCGGATCGAATGGACGAGAACCTACGCTGGCTATCCCGTACAGGTGCCGGTGGTGGACATGGTCGAGATCGGCAACGGCGGCGGCTCGATCGCCTGGCTTGACGAGGGCGGCAAGCTTCACGTCGGACCGAAGAGCGCGGGCGCGATGCCCGGCCCGGTGGCCTACGGTCGCGGCGGCACCGAGCCGACCACCACCGATGCCCATCTTTTGACCGGGCGCATCGACACCGAATACTTCCTGGGCGGCGAGATCGTGCCCGACATGGATGGCGTGCGCAGGGCCTTCTCTAGCTTGGCCGACGAGCTTCAGTGCAGCGTCGAGGAGGCCGCAAGGGGGGTCATCCGCATCGCCAACGCGAACATGGTGAACGCGCTGAAGTTGGTCTCGCTCAACAAGGGGCACGATCCGCGCGACTTCACGCTGATCGCCCACGGCGGCGGCGGGGCGATGCATGCGGTGGCCCTGGCGGCCGAGCTCGGCATCCCCAAGGTCGTGATTCCTGTGAACTCATCGGTGTTCTCGGCCTGGGGGATGCTGGTTACCGACCTCCGTCGCGACCTCATTCGCACCAAGGTTGTGCGCCTCGGCGAGACTGTGCCCGCCGACGTGGCGGCTGTGTTCGACGAGATGGAAGGGGCCGCCGCGGCCCAGTTCGCGGCCGACGGGATCGCCGCCGAGCGGGTGCGCTTCCAGCGCTTCGCCGACGCCCGCTACTGGCGTCAAGAGCACACCGTGAAGATCGAGTTTCCCGCGGGCGACATCGACGAGAAGGCGATCGCCGAAATCATCGGACGTTTTCACGACGGGCACGAGCGCGAGTACACCTTCCGCCTCGACAAAGACGTCGAGATCGTCAATTACCATCTCGCCGCCACCGGCGATGTCGCCAAGCCCGAACTCGCCCGGCTGGCGCCGGCCGGGCGCAAACTCGAAGACGCGGCCCGCGGCACCCGCGATGTCGACTTCGACGACAAAGGGGTGCACGCCACCGCGATCTACGACCGCGAGCTCCTTGATCCGGGCGTCCAAATGGTCGGCCCCGTCGTCGTCGAGGAGCCGGCGGCGACGCTCCTGGTGCCGCCGGGCCATGCGGTCCGCGTCGACGATTATGGCAACCTGGTCGTCGAGGTCGGCACCTGAGGCGCGCTCATGGATCGGTTTACGCTCGAGATCATCACCAACGTGCTCACCGCCATTGGCGATGAGATGTTCACGACGCTCCGGCGCACCGCCCAGTCCTCGCTCATTTTCGAAGTCCTCGACTTTGCCGTCGGGGCGACCGATGCCGAGGGTGAGCTGGTAAGCCAGGGCCAAGGCGTGCCCGGCTTCATCGGCACGCTCGACGCGGCGGTCAAGGCGGTGATCGGCAAGCACGCGGGCAACCTCTCGCCGGGCGACATCTTCATCACCAACGATCCCTACGGCGGCGGCGGCACCCATCTCTCGGACGTCTCGATCGTCATGCCGGTCTTCCACTCCGCAGACCTCGTCGCCTTCACCGTGAACAAGGCCCATTGGTCCGAGCTTGGCGGCAAGAACGCGGGCTCGATCTCGGCCGACGCCACCGAGGTTTATCAGGAGGGCTTGCAGATCCCCAACATCAAGGTGTTCTCGGGTGGTGAGCCCGACCCCTCGGTGTTGGACATCTTCGCCGCCAACGTCCGGCTTCCCGACATGACGCTGGGCGATATGTGGGCGGGTGTGGCGGCTGCCCGAATGGGCGAGCGGCGCATCGTCGAGCTGATCGACAAATACGGCAAGGACACCTTCCTTTCGGCGATGCAAAACACGCTCGAGTACGGCGAACGGATGGCCCGGCTCGAGATTGCCAAGCTGCCCAAGGGAACCTTCGAGGCCGAGGATTGGATCGACAACGACGGTCTCGGCAACGGTCCCTTCAACGTCAAGGTCAAGGTCACGATCGCCGAGGATTCGGTCGTCTTCGATTACACCGGCAGCTGCGATCAGACTCCGGGTCCCGTCAACCTTTCGCGGACCGGGATCGAGTGTGCGGCGCGAACCATCTACAAGGCCATCACCAATCCCCAGGTGCCCGCCAACGGCGGCTTCTTCCGGCCGCTCGAGATCATCGCTCCCGAGGGCAGCATCTTCAACGCGCAGCGCCCGTGCGCCATCTCGATCTATTACGAGACCCAGGTCTTCGGGGCCGAGGTGGCGTGGAAGGCGCTGGCGCCACACATCCCCGAACGCCTGACGGCGGGGCACCTGGTTTCGGTGTGCGCGACCAAAATCTATGGCCACCACCCCGAAACCGGCGAGTTCTGGATGATCTACCAGCCGCTGCAGGGCGGATGGGGCGCCGGCACGAACAAGGACGGCGAGACCGGTCAGTTCTGCGTCTCGGACGGCGAGACCTACAACATCCCGGCCGAGGTGACCGAGATGCGCTACGGGCTGATGGTGGACCAGTTCCGCATCCACGGCAACGACGGTGGCGCCGGAGAGCATTGTGGCGGCCGCGGCCAGGTGCTCGATTACCGCGTGGTCGGTGAGGAGGCGTTTCTGACGGCCGTTTTCAGCCGCTCGAAATATCCCCCGTGGGGTATGCACGGCGGCCTCGGCGGTTCCGGGAACATCGTCGAGGTGTTGCGCAACGACGGCTCGGTCGAGACCTACAACTCGACGCCGGAAAGCCTGCGTATCGCCAAGGGCGAGGTCATCCGGTTGATCACCGCTACCGGGGGCGGCTGCGGCGACCCCCTGGCGCGAGCCAGGGAAAAGGTTATCGAGGACCTCAAGAACGAGTACATCACGCCCGACCAAGGGAAGCGGTATTTCGGCCTCGACGCCGATGCTATGGCGGCCGAGTGAGGTCGACACGCGGGGTAGAACATGGACAAGTTCACGCACGAGATCATCACCAACGCCATCGTCGCCATCGGCGATGAGATGTTCACGACGCTCAAGCGTACCGCGCAGTCCTCGCTCATCTTCGAGGTCCTGGATTTCGCGGTGGGTGCGACCGACCGCAACGGCGATCTGATCAGCCAAGGCCAGGGCGTGCCCGGCTTCATCGGCACCCTCGATCCCGCGGTCAAGGCGGTGATCGAGAAGCACGCGGGCAATATCCTGCCCGGCGATATCTTCACCACCAACGATCCCTACGGCGGCGGCGGCACCCATCTCTCCGACGTCTCCATCGTCATGCCGGTGTTTCACGGCGACGACCTCGTCGCCTACGTCGTCAACAAGGCGCATTACTCCGAGATCGGCGGCAAGGACCCGGGCAGCGTTTCGGTCGATGCCACCGAGGTCTACCAGGAAGGCCTGCAGCTACCGAACATCAAGCTCTTCAATCGCGGCGAGCCCGATCAGGCGGTACTCGACCTGATCGCCGCCAACTGCCGACTGCCCGACATGACGCTGGGTGATCTGTGGGCCTCGGTCGCGGCCGCGCGCATGGGCGAGCGGCGCCTGAACGAGCTGATCGAAAGGTACGGCAAGGATACGTTCCTGTCCGCGATCGAAGGCATGCTTGCCTACGGCGAGCGCATGGCTCGCCTTGAGCTGGAGAGACTGCCCAAGGGTGTCTTCGAGGCCGAGGACTGGATGGAGAACGACGGCAGGGGCAACGGCCCATTCCACGTCCGTATCAAGGTCACGATCACCGACGAAGAGGCGGTATTCGACTACTCCGAGAGTTGTGGTCCCGCACCGGGGCCGATCAACTCGGCCTTCACTGGCCTTACCTCGGCGGCTCGGCTCGTGTTCAAGGCGATGACCAACCCCGAGATTCCGGCCAATGGCGGCTTCTTCCGCCCGCTTCGCGTGGTCTGCCCTCCGGGCACCATCTTCACCGCCGAGCGCCCGACCCCGACTTCGGTCTATTACGAATCGATGATTTTCGCCTCCGACCTCGCCTGGAAGGCGCTCGCGCCGCATTTGCCCGAGCACCTGACGGCCGGCCATCTGGCCTCGGTCTGCGCGACCAAGGTCTTCGGAACCCACCCCGATTCCGGCGAGTTCTGGATGATCTACGAGCCGCTACAGGGCGGCTGGGGCGCCGGCGCCCACAAGGACGGCGAGACCGGTCAGTTCTGCGTCGGTGACGGTGAGACCTACAACATACCGGCCGAGGTCACCGAGATGCGCTATGGCCTGATGGTCGACCAGTTCGCCATCCACAACGAGGACGGCGGTGCCGGCGAGCACTGCGGCGGACGCGGCCAGGTGCTCGACTACCGGGTCGTCGGCGACGAGGCCTTCCTGACCGCGATCTTCAGCCGCAACACGTATCTCCCCTGGGGCGTGGCCGGCGGCGCCGAGGGCTCGGCCAACACGGTAAAGGTGCTGCGCAACGACGGCACCGAGGAGACTTACGGCTGCACGCCGGAAAGCCTGCGCCTCGAAAAAGGCGAAGTGATCCGGCTGATCACCGCAAACGGGGGCGGCTACGGCGATCCATCGAGGCGCCCGCGCCACAAGGTGCTCGATGACCTGCGCGATGGTTACATAACGCCGGCCCAGGCCAAGCGAGACTACGGGCTCGAACTTGAAAACGCCGCCGAATAGACGACCCTCCGATTGACTACCGCGGCATGGGTTTTCCCTAATCGACGCTTGGCCCCGATTCACCTAAGACTGCGCCTGTCCGCCTGTCCTGAGGCTGTGATGACGCCGCAAGATTTTGTCGAGATCCTTCGCAAGCACGAGCGCTACACGCGCGGCATGTCGGGGGGTGTTCGCGCTACGTTGCAGAACCAGGATCTCTCGGGGCTGCGTCTACCCCAGATCAACCTGCAAGACAGCGTACTGACCGGGATTGATTTCGCGGGTTGCGACTTGACTGGCGCCGATCTCAGCAACGCCGACCTCTTCGGCGCCGTGTTCGATGGGGCGAACTCCTCGGGCGCCAAGTTCGAAGGGTCCGATCTCAGAGGGGCGAGATTTCGTGACGCCCAGCTCGTAGAGACGAACTTTCGCACCGCCGACCTGCGGCCGGGAATCCTCATGGATGTCGGAGAGGAGGGCGGCAAGCTCGAGACCCGGCGCGGCGTGAGCAACGGTTCGAAGCGCGGCGCCGAACTTTCCGAGGCCGACCGTCACAACGCCGCGGTGGCGAAGTCACGGGTCGTCGAGGGCTCGACGGCGCGCGTCGACATGCACGGGGCCGACCTCACCCGCGCCAACCTCGAAGCCGCCCGCATGGATGAGGTCAATCTCACCGGCGCCAACCTCCGCGGCGCCAACGTGCGCGGCACGCGGCTGTCTGGCGCGAACTTGCGCGGCGCGCTTCTGGCGGACGTCGATCTGACGCCGGCGGTATTGACCGGGGCCAAGATCAGCCTCGGCATGCTCAAGCTCCCGCTCGACATCCAGGAGATGATGCGCGAACACGCCCTGTGGGTCGATTCCTTCGGATTGGAGGGCAAACGGGCGATTCTCTCGAGCGTCTCATTCGCCGGCAACGACCTCACCAACGTCTACCTCAGCGGTGCCGACCTCCGCGGCGCCGACCTCAGCGGGGCGATCCTCCTGGGCGCCGAGTTCGTGCTGGCCGACCTCGAGGGCGCCAACCTCAAGGGCGCCAACCTGCGCCTGGCGGACTTTTCCGGCGCCATGCTGGGCGGTGCCGATCTCCGGAATACCGACCTCGCCGCAGCCATACTCGGCTCGGTCGCCCTCCTCGGTCCGGCGGGAAAACCGACGGGACGCAAAAGGCCGGTGTCGATCGTCGGGGCGAACCTAAGCGGCCATGATCTGCGCCGGGTCGAGCTCGCCGGCATCGACCTGAGCGGCGTCAACCTCAGCAACTGTAACCTCGGCGGCCTTCGGCTTCCCTACATGACCTTCACGCTCGCCGATCTCAGAGATGCCAACCTGCGCGGCGCCGACCTGCGCCGCTCGAACTTCGACGGGGCCGACCTTCGAAACGCCGATCTCAGCAAGACCCGCCTCGTACTCGCTGATTTTGGCCCGGCCGAGATCAAAGCGCACCAGGGGAGCGGCGCCACCGGGTCAAGGAGCGCTCGCTTGAACGGTGCGAACCTCACCATCGCGGGGCTTTCGGGCGTCAACTTCGAGCGCGCTGATCTTGGTGGGGCGATCCTGACATCGGCGGATGTCGGCGAAGCCGAGTACCTTGGGCCCGACGGCAGCGGGACTGGCAGGCGCCGGCGGATCAGTTTCGCCGGCGCCGACCTGCGCGGCGCCGACCTCACCCTGGTGAATATCAAAGAGGCGGACACCACCGGCGCCGACATGACCGACGCCATCTTCGGACCCACCGAAGGGTCCTGAATCGACGGCGCGCGCGGCGCCGTAGCACCCGGCTCACCACCCCAAGACGCGGCTTCTCGCTTTTCCTCGCGGCGCGCCGTGCTATGTTCTTAGAATCGGGGCGCGACACGCGCCGCGGTCTAGGTCTTCCGCGAGGGGCCGGTGGCACGGTTCATCAAGCGATCATGGGGCGAACAGGTCGAGCGCTTGCTGCGCTATCGCGTCCTTATTCCCATCAAGCGCAGCCGGCATCCGCCCGAACACGCGGCGCGCGGCGTAATGGTCGGGGTGATCTGGGCGCTGACCCCGACCATGGGCGTACAGATGGCCATCGTATTGTTCACTTGGCTCATCGCGCGCCGGCTGTTTCGCTGGGACTTCAACGTCATCGTCGGTTTCGCGTGGACCTGGATCAGCAATCCGATCACGTTCATCCCGATCTATTATGTCTTCTATGTGACCGGACAGTTCCTGCTCGGACGCTGGGACAATCTACTCGGCTACGACAGCTTCGTCGTACGCTCGCAGGAACTCGCCGATGCAGGGTTCTTCGAGGCCATCCGCATATACTTCTCGACCATCGTTTGGGGATGGGGATCGGCCATGGTCGTCGGTTGCATTCCCTACGCCGCCCTGGGCGGATTGTTCGGCTATCGCTGGGGCCTCAAGTTCACCGTCCGATACCGCAAGGCGCGTGAACTTCGGCGGCCGCGCAAGGAGGTGCGGCGAAGCGCCAAATCCCCGCACACCACCGCCGGAATCCGGGGCGAGCCATCGGCGTGAGGCGCGGGCATGATCCTCTTCTTTTACGCCCTGATCGTACTGACGATTATCGGTCTCCTCGGGTTCGCGCTCTACGCCGAGGCACCGACCATTGGCGCCAGCGCACTCGGGGTTTGGGATTGGTGGCGTGCGCTGCCGGTGGAGCGCGAGGTAATCGCGCCGCTCGGCGAGCTCGCCGGCGAAACTGAACTCGCGGTCTCGATGGCGGGCATGTGGAACCCCTGGGGGGCGGCCGCTGCGCTGGCCCTGTGCATCGTCCTCTTCGGCCTCGCGCTGCGCTACCTACCCCGCTATATCGCCGGCGATCTCTGAGGCGGCTACCGCCTGCGCCCACGGCGAATGGACGTGCGCGGCGCCGCTCTGGCGCCCGGCCTTCCGGTCGTCGATCACCAGGTTTGGGCAGGCGAACATCGTCGGGTAGACCGCCGCATGGTCCACGCCGGTCTGGAAACTCCCGGCGATCGCCTCACGCACGGCGGGGCCGAGCCGGCTCTCGAGGCCGATGAGTTCGCCGCCGCTCACATCGATGCGGGGGGCCCCAATCGCCTCGCCCGGACCCATGCCGAAGTCGGTCAGGAATGAGATGATCTGAAAAACCGCCGGCAGAATACGCCGTCCGCCCGAAGCGCCCAGCGCAACGCGAACGCCATCTTCGCAGGTCACGATGGTCGGGCACATGTTCGAGAGCGGTCGCTGCCCGGCGGCGATCGAATTCGGTCTTCCCGGCACCGGGTCGAACCACATGACGCCGTTGTTCATCAGGATGCCGGTCTCGGGCAGCACCGCCTTGGACCCGAACAGCGACAGAAGCGTCTGGGTCAGTGCGACCACGTTACCCTCCCGGTCGGCAACGCTGATGTGCGTCGTGCACGACGGTCCGCTTGCGTGCCCCAGGGTTGCCAGGCGGTCGCGGTACGCCGCGCTCAGGCACTCGGCGTAGGCCAGGTAGGCGCTGGCGTCGAGCGATCCCTTGCCCAGCGATCGCGCCTCCAGATCCGTCAGCGCCGCCATCAGCGTCGGCCCGGCACTCAGTCCCGGCGCCGAGAAGACATCTGCGCCTCGATACTCGGTGCCGGCGGCGGGAACCAGGCGCGCCTCGTAACGGGCAAGATCGGCGGCTGCCAGCGGGCTCTCGGCGCGTGCGCAGTCCGCGGCGATAGCCGCCGCGACGTCACCCTCGTAGAAATCGCGCGGCCCGGCCTCGGCGAGCCTCTCAAGCGTCGCGGCCAGACCGTGGAGCGGCAATCGCGGCGGTGGCCGGCCCCACTCGCCGGCGGGCGGCAAGCCCTCGGGCAGGTAGACGCGGGCGGTTTCGGGATGGCGTGCCAGCGCTTGGGCTGAATTCGCGATCGTGAGCGTCGCGTACCAGTCCACCGTCAAGCCGGCGCGCGCGAGTTCGATCGCCGGTGCGAGCATCTCGGCCCATGGTCGGGTGCCGAAACGCTCCAGCGCAAGGCTCAGTCCCGCGACCAGCCCCGGCACCGCGAACGCGGTAGCGCCCTCGAGGTTGCGATCGCCTTCGACGGCGGGCCAGCCGAACAAGTCGTGGTCGGCGGCGCTACCAATGACCGGGTAGGCCGCGGGGTCGAGCCTTTCGGGCGCGACCATGGCGAAGTCGATGGCCTGGGCTTGCGCCTCGTCGGCCCGCTGCACCAGCATGAAGCCGCCACCGCCGAGCCCGCTCATCCAGGGCTCGACCGCACCGATCGCAAGCCCGGTCGCGACCGCCGCGTCCACCGCGTTGCCGCCCGCCGCCAGGACCTGTGCGCCGACCTCGGACGCAGCGTGGTGCTGGCTCGCCACTACGCCGGCGGAACCCTCGACCTCGGGCTTGCTGAGTGTCCAGGTCTCGACCACGCCGCGCTCGCTCCTCTCGCCCCCTTAGTCGGGCTTGGCGAATTCCGCCAGCACATTGGCCGTGACGCGCGAGACGTCGTTGTCGTAGCCGTTCTGCGAAAGCGTCGAGCACCAGGTGATCGAGCCGGTCGAGAACATGGCGCCGCCGTTGGGATACTCGAAATAGACGATGTCCGCGCGGACCTTGGGGCTCGACAGGCCGCCGGTCCAGGGATGGCTCGCCACCTCCTCCTCGATGACGGCCCGATAATCGTCGCTGAACCGGCTCGCGGTCGCCAGCATCATGGCGTGCGCCGGGGTCCCCAGTGCCGGCTCGGCGCGGTCCAACTCGTAGCCTGCGGCGCCGAAGCCGAGCACCAGTGCCGGAATGTCGCCGAACTCCTCGCCCTCGACATCCTCGACGCCCTCGAAGACGAAGGCGGCACGCGGCTCGCGGCTCGCAGGCGTGCGCACGTAGCCGGCGCCGCGGTCGAACCCTTGGGCCGTGAAGCCGATCCCGAACAGCCCCTGCGGGGCCAAGCCGCGGTCGCGCCAGATGCCGCCCGGCTCGCCGGTCAGACTGATGTTCCATTCGCCGGGCTCGGCCTGCCACGATCGCGTGCCGCCCCACCGCCGCACCTCGATCAGCGTCCCACTCTCGTCGACCGCGGTCACCCAGAAGAAGCCGTTGCCGCCCAAGTACATCATCCGCCCGCCGCCCTCGAGGTAGTCGCGGACGGCGTCCAGCATCGCCAGCGTCGGGTACTCCGGGTGGCTCCCCGTCAGCACCACGCTATAGGGCGAGAGCAGTTCCACGCCGCCCTGATGAACGTCCTGGTCGGTCAAGACGTCGAAGGCGAAGCCCTTTTGCTCCAGCCAATCGATCAGGTGAAGATCGGCGGACAGCTGATGCGGGCCGCCCAGCAGCGGTTTGCGGAACTTGGGCCGGAAGCTGAGCATCGGCTGCTTGAGTGACGAAAAACAGATGCCCGAGCCATCGCTGTGCAGATCGTAGCTGCTCTGCAGTGCGTTGGCGCGCAGATAGGCGTACTCCTCGGGATGCACGGTGAGGTCGGTTCGCGGCGCCATCGGCAAGTACATCGGGGCCGCCAAGCTTTCGTTGGCATAGGCCATGTAGCTGAACGTCGGCAGCAATACCGCGATCTTGGCGCTCGGCTTGCCGGTCGGCGGGCGAACGATGAAGGGCAGCGTGTCCTCGGCCTCCCCGGCGCTTAACCGCAGCGCATAGACGCCGCTCTTCAGGTTTTCCGGCACGGTGATTTCATGGCTCACTTCCCAGCCGGCGTCGACCACGTCATCGTCGTGGAAGTGGATCGCGTCATAGGTCTCGGGAGACTCCGCGAAATGAAGTGCTCCGCCGCGCCAGTTGTGGCCGGTCACCCCGCGCGTCGGCCGGTTGACGGTCACGCCGTGCAGACCGTTGGGCGAGGCATCGACGAGGCGTGTCGAGGCCACCTCGCGGCTCAGATCCCACGCCGCCAACGCGACATCGGATGCCTCGGCCTCGGCGGCCATCAAGGCGCGTTCGAAGACGCGGGGGGCGCCGATCTTGCCATTGAACACGTGTGCGCCGTAGCGCCGGGCGCCGTCGGTTTCCAGCCATCCCGCGCCGATCACGAACGGCGCCTCGACACTGGCGAGCCCGGGGTCCGCCGCCTCGATCGTCGCCTGCGCCTCCATCGGCGCGAGCGGCGAATAGCGCGCCGGGCGCTCCGTCACCGTGGCGGTGGTGCCGTCGTAGGATGCGCTGACCAAGGTCCACTCGCTCTGGCGCAAGGCGCGGCCGCTACCGATCCGGACCGCTCCGAGCCACAGCTCGAGGGCACCGTCGGCGCCGACGAAGAGCCCGAATCCGGCCTCGCTCGTCCCCGCCCACCGGGTCAGGATCCCTTGCACTCCGGCCTCGATCCGCGTCGGGTACACCCACGCCCGCAGGGTGAAGGCGGGAAGCGCGGGGAAGGGCTCGACGATCGCGTAGGAGCCGGGGTGGATGCGCTGCTCCACGCCCGTGTACTCGCCCGCGACCTCGTGCGCGATCGCCTCTTCCTTGGTGCCCGGTCCGGCGGGGTTCTCGTCGCCATGGATGATCCGCACCAGGTCGGCGCGGTAGCGGGGCGTGGTGGCGCTGACATAAAAGCGCACCGTCTCGCCGGCCTCGGCGCTCCAACGGTCGGTGTAGCCCACTACTTTCATGACGGCCTCCCGCTCGCCTGGTTGCCGACCCGGAAGCCGCGCGGCAGAGGATCGTCGGGATCGACGATGAAGTCGTGGAACCCGGTCAGGTGCGCCGATCCGGTGACTTGCGGCGTCACGAAAAGGCGCCCCTCACGCTCGACCGCGGCGACCGCTTCGCCGGTGAAGATCGTTCCCAGTGGCCCCTCCTGGCGGAACGGCGTCGCCAGCGCGAGCTCTCCCTTGGTGTGCAAGGCCGCCACCCTGGCCGAGGTTCCGGTACCGCAGGGCGAGCGGTCAAGGGTCCCGGGCGGTGCCACGACCGTGTTGCGTCCGTCGCCGCCAGCGGTGGTATTCGCCGAGGTGAACTGGACCATGTAGCAAGTGTCGATTTCGGGCCGTTCGGGATGGACCACCTTGAGCTCCGATTCGACCGCGCCTCGAATCTCGTTGGCCGCGCTGGTCAGTGCCGCCTCGTTGGCGACGCTCAGCTCGAGCCCCAGGGCATCGGCATCGACAAGCGCATAAAAATCGCCGCCGTAGGCCACGTCCACCCGCAGGCGCCCGAGGCTTGGCGTATCGATCTCGGCATCGCTCAACAGCAGGAACGATTCGACGTTGGTGAAGGTCACCGCGCGCGGTCGGCCCTCGCGCACCGCGATCTCGCAGCGTACCAGGCCCGCGGGCGTGTCGAAACTGACCGCCGTGATCGGCTCGACAGCCTCGACCATGCCGGTGGCCACCACCGTGGTCGCGGTGCCGATGATGCAGTGCCCGCACATCGGTGGATAGGCGTCCTGCTCCATGATGATGACCGCGAAATCGGCCTCCGCGGTCACCGCCGGCATCAACAACACCGAGCACATCATGCCGTTGCCGCGCGGCTCGAAGTTCAACATCTGGCGCAATCCATCGTTGTTGGCGCGCAGCCAATCGCGCTTGTCCGCGACCGTCTCGCCCGGCGGCACCGGCACCCCACCGACGATGACCCGCGTGGGGTTCCCCTCGGTGTGCGAATCCACAGTCTGCACCACCCGCGATGCCGCCAGCCCCATCCCGTCCCCTCCTCGTTGACACTCCAGACTATGTCAACCTGCCCCAATCCACCACATTGCCAAAGTCCAGTGCTTGAAATTTACCGATCTGGTAATACACAGTTGGTATGATCAAGCCGTGGCGGAACTAGCGTCAGTCGCCGGATTTTCGAGGAGGGCAGGGCGCCCAAGCGGTTTGGTTCGCTGGACCTGTCATACGGCGTCGAAGTCACGGACTACTATCGAGAGGGAAGAGCTATGCCACGGCGTCCCGTACACCCGGGAGAGATATTAAAGGATGAGTTGGAGCACCGCGGGCTGAGCGCCAACCGGTTGGCGATCGAACTGCGGGTTCCCGCCAACCGCATCACGCGCATCTTGAACGGCCAGCGCCCGGTGAGCGCCGATACCGCGCTTCGGCTGGCCCGCTACTTTGGCGGTACCGCTGAGTTCTGGGTCCGGCTGCAGGCGAGCCACGACCTCCGGGTGGCCGAGCGCGAGACAGCCGAAGAGATCGAGCGCATCGTGCCCGCGCCGCAAGAGGCGGCATGAGGCCGCAGGCTATCCCCCGGCTTCCAGGGCCTCGATGCGGCGTTTGACTTCTGCGTGTGCGGAGCTCGCGGGGTCGAGTACCGTCAGCAACCTGCGCCATACCGCGATCGCTTCCTCGGTGCGGCCGGCTTGGGCCTCGGCCAGTCCGGTGATAAAGAGCGCATCCGCGTGCCCGCCGTTCGCCTCCAGAACCCGCGCATAGAGCGCTACCGCCGCCTCGGGTACCGGGGCGCCGGGCCCCGCGTCTTCGATCAGGGCGTGGCCGTAATCGGCAAGGATATCGGGATCGTTGGGGAACCGTTGCGCCGCGCTTGCCAGCGCTTCCAGCGCGTTGCCGTACTCGCCCAGCACCTCGTAGGACCGCGCCAGACGCAGCCAGCCCTCGCGGTCGTCGGGGTTCGTCTCCAGCCGCGCCGCCAAGCCCTCGACCATGCCGCGGACCATCGCCTGGCGGTCCTCCGGCGCCATTTCCCCGGCGGCGGCGATCTCATCCTGGCTCGGCCCGCCCCGCGCCTCCGCGGTCGCCGATGCCGCTGCCTCGGCTCGGGCGCGGGCGCCGGCTGCATTCTCGGCCTCGCCTAGCACCTCGTAGGCCCGCGCGAGTCTCAGCCAACCGTCGCGATCGTCGGGGTTCGCCTCGAGCCGCGCCGCCAGACCCTCGACCATGCCCCGGATCATCGCCTGACGATCCTCGGGCGACATCTCGGCGGCGGCGGCGATGTCCTCTTGGCTCGGTCCGCGCGCCGCGGTTTGCACCGGCGCCGGTCCGACCGGCACGCCGGCCAACGCTTCGTCGGGTTCGAGCCCCAATTCGCCGGCCAATCCGATCAGCCGCTCCCGCACGTCGCCCAGCCACGGCGCGTCGTCAGTGGCGTCGCGGGCAAGCTCCCGCCATCCGTCGAAGGCATCCTGCAGGCGCCCGTCTTGTGCGGCCGCCAGCGCCACGTAGTACCGCGCCGCCGGATCGCGCGGCTCGATGCCGAGCTCGACCTCGAAGACCTCGCGCGCCGAGGGCGTCACGAAACCCTCGGCCGCCATCACCATGCTCTCGCCGAGCCGGCTGTGCACCGAAGAATCGCCGGGCGCGAGTTCGGCCGCTTGGCGATAGGCGCGCACCGCCTCGGAATGACGGCCCAGCGTGATGTACGAGCGCCCCAGCAGCAGCCAGCCGTCCAGGTTCTCGGGCTGCTCGCGCAGCCGGGCCGCAAGCTCTTCGACGGCCAACCCGACCTCCGGCGCCTGCCCGGGCGTCTCCGCGGCAACGGGCGGTATTTCGGCGAACTGGCTCGGGACATCGGGCGAGCCCCGCCAAAGATAGACGCCGAGCGAAAACCCGGGGATGAAAGCAAGCAAGATGCTGGCCCCGATCGCCGAGAAGATCGGCGAGCCCGACCGCTTGCCGAGAATCGTCTTCGAGACGTCGGCGTCGAGCACGCGACGCTCGATCTCCAGCCTCGCTTGAGTCTCCTGATCGGCGCTCAAGACGCCGCGCTCGACGTCCGTCTTCAGCTCGCGCAGTTGATCGGCGTAGACCGCGACGTCGTAATCGCGGCGCGACCGCGGCGCGCGGACCCGCTTGCGTATCTGTGGGAACAGCACCACGATTAGCGCCACCACGAGCATAAGGACGAGGACGACCCAGAGCGTCATCGCTCACGCTCCATCGAGAAGCTGTTCCACGCGGCGCCGTTCCTCCTCGCTAAGCGCGGCCGCTGCCGCCGCCGGAGTGGCGCCGCGTCTGAAGCGATAGAACACCAGGCCGGCCGCGCCGAGCACAAGAACCACGAACGGGCCGACCCACAACACCACCGTCCGCGCCCTGAACGGCGGCTCCAGCAGGACCCAGTCGCCGTAGCGCGCGACGAAGAAGTCGATGACCTCCGAATCGGTATCGCCGGCGACCACCCGCT
>PVBE010809757.1_pt1 | contig 23624 bp, 26 predicted proteins | sample 1631181 | NCBI WGS metagenome assembly PVBE01 (sample SAMN08397723, study PRJNA350692) | Marine metagenome, whole genome shotgun sequencing project. | isolation source: water | place: Pacific Ocean | collected 2012-04 | reverse complement strand
CTTGCCCCCCGAAAGCAGATGGGGTGGATGGCTCCCGCTCCCGGCATCGCAATGTGCCAAAGTGTGGTTGTCATTATGCAACCACGAGCAAAAGGAGCCATCCTCGCGCCGCTTGCCCGCCGCACGGTACGGCAAATGCGGCTTGATCAGTTCAAATTGACGATCCGATAACCAAAATAGACGCCTCATGGCTAAAAACCTCCTATATTGAGTTCCTGACCATTGAATCAGTTAATAGTTAATGAGTTCTGACCCTAGTTCTAATTCGCACCTCCTTCCATTGCTCCCCGTCAGCGCCTATGGCACTAGCTTGTAGTATTTGATAAGAGAGAGTTTCTGTCTCATCGTAACGAGATAGGAGTTATGAATGAGACAGAGGCTCCATTATATCAAATTAAAGTCCGAGCCAAAAACTCTGACGACGGACACAAATTCACAAGGAGGAAAACGCTTAGACTGATTTGACGAAGGTGACGTTTTGTCAATTTTGTGCCAATAGTTATTTTCACAAGCGAATATTAGGGAGGGGAAAATGATAGAGACGCGCCCATTATTTAAAATCAGCGCTGAGGTGGCTGACCCACAGATAACACCCGACGGCCCTGTAGGAGATCGCCGCTTCATACCAGTTACCCCGACTGTTTCCACCGGGGTCGCTTTCGGCAAGGATGTCCATTACCCGCTCCCACATGATACTGCCGCACTCATCGGAGTAGCGATCCGGATACGCCCATGCAGTCCATGAACCGGTTGAACATGTTGAACATGCCCGAGATCAGCGTCAGTTCGACCATTTCGGCATCGGTGAAATGTTCGCGCACCTGTTCGCGGACTTCCGGGTGGTCGCGGACCGTGTTGCGGGTCACATGTTCGGCCCACAAAACGGCGGCCTTTTCGCGCGGGCTCAATAGCTCGGAATTCATGAAGTCGTCGCCATCAATCGCCAACACCTGTTCTTCGCTGATCCCGGCAGCCCGGCCCAACGACGTGTTGTGCGCATAGCAATAGGCACAGCCGTTGATCTTGCTGGTCTTGATGACCACCAATTCCTTGATCTTGGTGGTCAGGATGCTGCCGCCGCCCTGGCGCTGCATGACCGCGTTGAACGGCAACAGCATCTTGGCGACCAAGGGCGAATGGGCCAGAAAGCGGTAAAAATTGGGCACCCGGCCCAACATCACCGTTGCCGCCTCGTACAGTTCGGCGACTTCGCCGACGGCATCCTCGGGTTCGATTTTTTGTAATTCTGACATCTATATTTCCTTCGTGCGGGAACGGACGATTCCGCCCCTAATTCCTGGAGTTATATATATGGGCATTCTTGAGACGAGGACTCTAAATTCGTGGTTGCGCCTTCACCATCGCCAAAAAGTTCTTGGCCGAGCCGGCGTGCAGATAGGCCAGCGCACAACCCAAAAGGCGGTCTTTTTTCTCGCCGACGGCAGGGCAGCCGGCTTCGGACACCTGCGGGGCCTCGGCATGCTCGGCTTCCTTGCCGACCGCCGGCAGGGCGCCGGGCAAATCCTGTTCGCGGCGGCGTTTGATATCAGTGTCATCATCCTGGGCCGGGTTGATGATGATATCGGGGGTAACGCCGCGGGCCTGGATGGTTTCGCCGCTCGGCGCGTAATACAGCGACGTGGTCAGTTTGAGGCCGCCTTCCAACGGCAACGGCATAATATTCTGCACCGATCCTTTTCCGAACGAACGCGTCCCCATCAACACGGCGCGATTGTGAGATTGCAATGCGCTGGCGACGATTTCCGACGCCGACGCCGAGCCCGAATTGATCAGCACCACGATCGGCGCGCCATTGGCGAGATCGCCGGCTTTCGCCGTGTAGCTGCGGTCATGGCCCCGGTTGCGGCCTCTGACGGAAACGATCTCGCCGTCTTCAAGGAAGTTATCAGCCAGAATCAGGGATTGATCAAGAAGCCCGCCGGGGTTGTTGCGCAGGTCGAGCACGATACCGGCCAAACGCTTGCCCAGTTTTTCGTGGATATTCTCAAGCGCCGTCTCAACCCCGTCTTCCATTTTCGAGTTAAACCGGGCGACGCGAATATAGCCGATGTCGCTTTCGATGCGCCAACGCACCGCCTTGATTTTGATGACGGCGCGAATAATGGTCAGCGGAAAATCAGAACGGCCCTTTCGCCTGATCGTCAGCACGATGGACGTCCCCGGCTGCCCCCGCATCTGCTTGATGGCCTTCGCCATGGTCCTGCCCTTGACCGGTTCGCCGTCGACATGGGTTATCAGGTCGCCGGCCTTCATCCCGGCGGCTTCGGCAGGCGTGCCCTCAATCGGCGCGATGACCTTGACCAAGCCGTCTTCCATGGTGATTTCGATGCCCAAGCCGCCGAATTCACCATTGGTTCTGACGAAGGTTTCCCGGAAATTATCGGCGTTCAGGTAAACCGAATGCGGATCCAGTGAGGACATCATCGACGTCAACGCAGCCTCCACCAGCGCCTTGGGCGCCAGCGTTCCAGGTTGGGCTTTGGTGTCGCGCACGCCTTTAACCGCGGCATCGATCAGGGTGGCATCGGGGATTTTGCTGACGTACCCGGCGCGCACCCGGCGATAGGCGAAATCGAAGTAATCCAGGCGGTCGGTTTGTTCGGGGTCCGCCGAATACGCCCGGTAGACGGTTTTGAAACGCTCCAGTTGTTTTTTGGCGCCCTCGGGCAACGCCTCCTCGTCGCTGCTTAACGCGTTGAGAACCCGATGCAGGGTGGTTTGACCGCTGGTGCACCCGACCAGCGACGACAATAACAAGACCGCGATAAAAGCGGGGGCCATGACGCTTAATGCCCGGGAGGAGCCTTTAAATTTCATACGCGATACGTTGGCAGCGCCGGGACGAAACGGTCCCCAAAACGCCAGCAAGCCTTTTTCATGGTTACAGCGGGATTTTTAACCGTCGGCGTTAATCTGTTCAATCAATTCACCCAGTACACGTTCGGCATCGTCGACATCGACCTGACAGGTACCGGCGTTTTCATGCCCACCGCCTTCGTATTTCAACATCAAATCGCCGATGTTGGTCTTCGACGTCCGGTTGACGATGGATTTGCCGGTGGCGAACACGGTGTTCAACTTGTTCAGCCCCCACATGACATGGATGGAAATATTGGTATCCGGGAACAGCGCGTAGATCATGAACCGGTTGGTCGCTTCAATGACTTCCTCATCGCGCAAATCCAATATCGCCAGATTGCCGTGAACGGTGGTGCAGCGCTTGATCTGTTCCTTCGATGATTCCAGGTGTTCGTTATAGAGGTCCACCCGTTCGACGACATCCGGCAACGCCAGGATTTCTTCGACCGTATGATCGCGGCAATAGTCGATCAGCTGCATCATCAAATTGTAATTGGAAACCCTGAATTCCCGGAACCGGCCCAACCCGGTGCGGGCGTCCATGAGGTAATTCAACAAAGGCCAGCCATCGGCATTGAGAATTTCATCTTCTGAAAACTGGGCGGAATCGCCTTTATCCACGGCCTCCATCATGTCTTCGGAAATACCAGGGAATTTGTCCTTGCCGCCGTAATGATCATAAACCACACGGGCCGCGGAAGGCGCCTCCGGGTCGATAATATGATTATCCGGAGTCTTGCCGTCGGCGCGGGAAATTTCACTGGAATGGTGGTCGAAGGCCAGATGCACGCCTTCCACATAGGGAAGGTTGGTGGTGATGTCGGTGCCGGATATTAGGATCGTCCCGTCCTGCATATCCTTGGGGTGTACGAACTTGATGTCGTCAATCAGGTCCAAATCTTTAAGCAGCACCGCGCAGACCAAACCGTCGAAATCGCTGCGGGTGACCAATCGAAATTTACCGTCGCTCATGGTGTCTCCCTCCCAAAACTACCTTCCCTTACCGGGGTTTATATATCGCCAGGGCATCTTAGCCTAATCATTTGGCATAGTAGAAGCCCGTTCCCTAAATCAACGTCCCCGGATCATGGTGCAAGCATCTAAACGTTCGGTTAAAGTCCTAGCTTTTTTGGCCGGGGATGCGGAATTCATGCGCCAGCCAGACGCCAACGCACAGCAAGGCCAGGGCACCGGTCTGGTGCAAGACCGCCAGGGACACCGGCACCACCAGCAACAGCGTCGATATCCCCAACCCCATCTGCACCACGGCCACCGCCGCCAACACCTTGGTGGCCAGGGCCTGGGCCGTGGTCAGTTGCTTTTTCCCGGCCCGCCACCAGAACACCATGACGGCGACGAAGGTAGTCTCGGCCAGAATCCGGTGATCGAATTGGACGGTGGGGATGTTTTCAAAAAAATTCAAATAAACCGGCGAAAGCGCCCATATCCCATCGGGAACAAAGCCGCCCTCCATCAGCGGAAAGGTGTTGTAGATATACCCGGCGTCCAGCCCGGCGACGAAAGCGCCGGAAAGGGCGGTAAGGATAATAAGGCTCAACAGTCCCCAAACGCCTTTTTTGAGTCCGTTATCCGGGGTGACGGACGGCGCCGGACGGACCAGCCCCAACGCCACCCACAGCATCGCGGCCAGGATTGCCAACGCCAGGCCTAGGTGTGCGGCCAGACGGTACTGGCTGACATCGGGCCGGTCGACCAGCCCGCTTTTAACCATGTACCAGCCCAAAACCCCTTGCAGTCCGCCAAGGATGAAAAGACCGATCAGCTTCGGCGCCAGCGTACGGTCAATCCATCCCTTGATCCAGAACACCACCATCGGCACAAAAAACGCGACGCCGATCAGGCGGCCCAAAAGCCGATGCGTGAACTCGAACCAAAATATCCCCTTAAATTCGGCCAGGCTCATGCCCTCATTGACCTTCAGGTATTCCGGCGACTTCCGGTATTCAGAGAACACCGCCTCCCATTCCACCTGTCCCAGCGGCGGCAGCCATCCCGTTACCGGGTGCCAATGGACCATGGACAGCCCCGACTGGGTGAGCCGGGTCACGCCGCCGAGGACAACCATGCAAAAAACCATCGCCGAGACGATGAATAACCAGACCGCGATGGGCTTGTGATGCGTTGCAAACATGGCGAGGGGTTATACCCGTTTAAGGCGGGAGATCAAACGGCGATTAAACGTCGGGGGCGACGATTTCCCGGCCCAAGGCGCGGGCCAGCAACATATAGACCTTGCCGACATCGGACGACAGGAAAATGCTTTTGAGCAGGCCTTCCTGATCGCGTTTTTTGGATTCGTCCAGCAACACCTCGAACTCGGAGAAATAACGGGTCACGTAATCGCGGAATTCGCCATCCACCTGATACTTGTCGCGGATCGACGCCAACTTGGCTTTTTCGCGGAAGCCCAGCATCTTGCGGACGAAGATACCCTGTTCGCCCTTGTTGAAGCGGCGCCAGTCGTCCTCGGAAATCTGGGTTTCCATGACCCGGCTCATATCGACGGCAATGGATTGCAGGCGCTCGGAAATGAAGCTCGCCTGATTGATAAAATCCTGGATCCCGGTTTCTTCCTTGCGTCCTTGCAAGGCTTCCAAAAGCGCATTGGCCTCGTTGGAAGCACTACGCATTTCCGTGGTCTGGTAGTCGAGCGCCTGGGTGACCTGGCTGGCGTTCTGGGCCACGCTGGCGGTAATCCGGGTCAGTGCGTCGGAATGGCTGGAGACTCTTTGGTCCCAGGCGGCGGCCTTGCCCAACGCCACCTCGGTCACACTGCCGAGCTCCTGGGCCCGCTTGGCGAGCGCCTTGCTGAGTGATTCAACTCCCTGTTCAGCCTGATTGTAAGTGGTCGCCATGGCCGCCAATTTTCGTTGCAGGCCATCGGCGGCGCCGGTCAATGCCGTTGAAACCTGTTCGGCTTGCGCGCTGGAGCCATCGGCCTGAGCGCGGAAGGTATCGATAACCTTGGTCAACTTGGCGGCGTTTAAGTCAGACGCCACGGTCGCCTCCGCCGAGCGCTGGGTGAGCGACTCACCAACCCGGGCCAAACGGGCGACGGCTTCCTCGGTAGCGGCGCCGAGCATTTCAGATTGGTGGCTGAGACTGTCCGCCGTTTCCTCAATTCTGGCAGAGGATAATTTTTTGATGGATTCCAGTTCCTGCAACCGCGCCTTGAGATCAAGGCCGGCACTTTGGAGGTTGGCCCTGGCCGCATCGGACATGGCGTTCAATTGTTCATAGTTGCCCTGAAGGTCGATGCTCAAGGTTTCCATATGCGCCGATGCGCTGTCGGCAACCGTCGTCAGGTTAAGGCCGTGGCGGTTAAGTTGTTCAGACAGCCGAGCATGCTCTCAACGTAATCGTAGGCGCCCTTCAACCAGGCGGCGGAAAGGATGACGCCGGCAATGCTGTATAGCCGGAAGCGCAGATAGAAGGGCTTGTACCAGGTGTCGCCGTCGCTAAGGGCGCCGTCTTCTTCGGGGGCGCCGTCGGATTGCTCCACCGGATCGGGAAGGCCGTCCGGTTGATCGGCCGGTTTTTTACCGGCCCTTTTACTTGGATTTTTGGCCATGCCTTCGGCCCCGCCTTTATTTTATCCGCAAATTCGTCGTCGCAAATGAGTCCATTTGCTCGGGATTTGCTCTGTCCATCCGCCCAGGGTCAGGCTGGATCATACACCACTAAATACAGTGGGTAAATGGGCCAAAAATCACAAGATGTGGAAAAGTCGGGGCACCCGCCGGCAATCCGACCAGCCCTAAAACAGGTGCTGGCCGCCGGTCACCCAGACCTCGGTGCCGGTAACGTAGACGGAATCCTCGGAACACAGGTAATAAACGGTGCCGGCGACGTCTTCGGGGGTGCCCATGCGGTCCAAGGGAATGCGCGGGATCAGCATTTCATATTCGGGGCCGACCATTTCGGTTTCGATCTCGCCGGGGGCGACGGCGTTGACGCGCACGCCCAGGGCAGAGAATTCATTGGCCATTTCACGGGTCAGGCCCGACAGCGCGGTTTTCGAAATCGAATACGCCGACCCGGCAAACGGGTGGATCTTGTGCCCGGCGATGGAGGTGATGTTGACGATGGCGCCGGCGCCTTTGTGCAGCGCCGAGGCGAAACCGCGGCTGAGTTTCAGCGGCGCGAACAGATTGAGCTCGAAGACCTCGTGCCAGGCATCAAGATCGCCGTTCAGGCAGCCGAGCCGTTCCTTGTATTCGGATTTGGGCGACATCCCGGCGTTGTTGACCAGGGCGTGCAACGGTTGATCGCCGAGCGCGGCATTGGCCTCTTCGATGAAATTGGCGAGGCTGTCGGCGTCGCCCAGGTCGGTGGGGATATGGCAGGTCCAATTGGGGTCACGCTCGCAGGCCTCGGGGGCATCCTCGCGCGAACAGGTGATGATCTGCCAGCCGCGTTCCAGAAACATCCTGGCCGTGGTGTGGCCGATGCCGCGACTGGCGCCGGTGACGATGACGGTTTTCCTGCTTTCTTCCATGGCTTGACGTTAGGCCATTGGGCGGACGGTTTCCAGCGCACTTTGCCGGGAAAATAGGTAAACTGCCGCCATGTGCTCGCGATTTGAACAGAAAGCCCCGCCCGCAGACTTAGCCAAGCGCTTCGGTTTGGCGGACCCGCCGCCGGCCCCGAACCCGCTGGAATTGCGGCCCACCGATCTGGCCTTGGTGATCGCACCGGATGGGGCCAACCTATTGAATTGGGGATTAAGCGTCGATTGGGACAGCAAGCCGCTGATTAATGCGCGGGCCGAGACGCTGCGCGAGAAAAAGACCTTCCGGGGTTTATTGGAAAACCGTTGCCTGGTTCCGGCGACGGCGTATTTCGAATGGCGCAAAGACGATGGCGCAAAATATAAAAACCGGATCGAAACGGCGGATCAAGACATCTTCGCCTTTGCCGGGATTATCGACGGCGACCGTTTCACCATCGTCACCTGCGCGCCGGCGCCACCCATCGCCCATATTCACAGCCGCATGCCGGTAATTTTGGAACGCTCCGCCGAAGCGCCATGGATCGATCCCAACGCCACCTTCGCCGATGTTTCCGGGCTGCTCATCCCCTACCCGTCGGCGCCATTGAAGGCCGATGAAGAAACTCCGCCGCCGCCCCGACAGCCGGATTTGTTCGGTTAGTGCGCCATGAACAGCGGAATGGTCGCTTCTTCCAAAACATGGCGGGTGACGCCGCCCAGAATCAATTGACGCATGCGGCTGTGGGTGTAGGCCCCCATCACCAGCAGATCAACGCCGGCTCCCTGGCATTCCGCCAGCAATGCGGCGCCGATGGTTTTCCCGTCGGCGCTGAAGGTGCGGGCTTCGGGTTGAATGCCGTGCCATCCCAGATACGCCGCCAATTCCGGCCCCCGCGCCGCCGACGTTTGGTCGCTGGCCACCGTCAACACCGTGACCTTGCTGGCACCGGCGATCAGCCCCAGGGCCGAGCTGACGGCACGCGCCGATTGCGCCGAGCCGTTCCACGAAATGCCGATATGGCCGCTGAAATTATGACTCTGGGCACCGGCCCCCTCGCCAGGAGGCGCGGCCAGCACCGGGCGGCCGGAAACAAACAGCGCCGCGTTCAAGGTCAAGGTCGAGGAAACGTCGGAGGTCTTGGTCGGCCTGCCGAGGACGATCAAGTCAGACAGGCGGCCTCGGCGCGCGGTGACTTCGTCGTCGCGGCCGATTTCCTCGCTCCAGGCCGCCGTCGGCCCTGATCCGCCAGGCTCCGTGGCGGTCTCAATGGCAAGCTGTCCGACAAGCGCTTCGAAAACCTGTTTTCCCTGTGAGGCCCGATCACTGCCTTCTTTTTCGGTGATTTGGATCATGTCTTCGATCATCGACACCGACATCCCCTCCCCCAACAGCGGGATCGTGTCCTTGGGATCGGAACGCACATGCAGAACATCGACATGGGCGCCGAGGTCCCGGCCGATGGTCAATCCCAACTCCATAACCGGTTTCATGTCATCGCTACCGGCAAGCGGAACGAGTATGGTCCGGATGTTCATTGTTTCCCTCCTTCCCATTCTATTTTCGCGGCTTTTGTTCTGTCGCCTAGTACGTATATCATAGCGTTAATCAGCCGCCGAGGATATCCAAACCCGCCTTGATGGTATCGTCCCTTGACCCGGCGCTATCGACGCGAGCCCAATCCAAATCGCCCAGGTCATAGCCGAGCTGCATCTCCAGTACCTTGACATCAGCGTCCGAGGCATTTCGTGTGCGCTCCGTCACCCGCCTGGCCATCACGTCCGGCGGTGCCTCAAGCCAGATCCCGGTGAAGGCGACGGCTTCCGCCTCGGCGATGGCTTGCAGGCTGAGGCGGTGAGCGGGCGAGGCAAAAACCGCATCGGCGATGACTGTAAATCCGGCCCGCAGCGCCTCCGTGACTTCGGCGAACACGGCGTCGAAGGTGCGTTCCGTCATTTCGGGGGCATAACCTTCGGGGCCGAGGCGCCCGGTCAACGCCACGCCTGACAATCGTTTGCGGGTGGCGTCACTGCGCACCACCCTGGCGCCGAGCCCGGCCCCGGCTTGGGGTCCCCCCAGATGCGGCGCCAGTTCCCGCGCCATTCTGGATTTGCCGCTGCCGGAAAGCCCGCCGACGCCGATCAGCCGCGGTTTAGAAGGCGTCAGGGCCGCCGTGGCCATGGCCAGATAATCGGACGACTCCTTCGCCCTCGCCTTGGCCTTGTCCGGGTCGCTCAGGCTCAAAGCCTGGGCGGCGTCGACATGACAGCGGATCGCCGCACGGACGGACAGGAACATCGCCATCACCCGCATCCCGCCTAAATCTTCGGTGCCTTCGCCGGTAATGTCGAAATAGCGATTAAAAACGATATTGGCGAGCCGCCTGAGCCCCCGGTGGTCCAGGTCCATCAACAGGAAGGCGAGATCGTAAAGCACATCGATGTTGGCGAAAGCATCGCTGAATTCAATGGCATCGAACAGGGTCGGGCGGCCGTCAACGATGCAAATATTGCGCAGGTGAAGATCACCATGACAGTGCCGAACCCGGCCGGCGTCGCGGCGGCGGTCCAAAAGCGCGCCGATCCGCCCAAGCGCCGACAACGAGGCTTGCGTCAATTGTTCGGTTTCGCCGCGCTCGACAACCCCGGCGGCGTCGGTAAAGCAGGCATCGTTGTTGTCGATAATCATACGGATGCCGGCCCCGCCTCCAAATTTTTCGGCGCCCGCCTTGGCGTCGGTGATGGGGTCGGCGCGTTGGTGAAATTCGGCGATGGCATCGGCCAGGTCTTCCATGATGACGCGGCCGAGTTCACCCTTCTGCGCCATCCGATCGAACAGGGTATCCTCGTCGAAGCGATGCATATCGACGAGGAAATCGACGGCCTCGCCCGCACCGCCCAGCGCCAGGGCGCCATCGGCTTGCCGCGTTACCGCGACCACGCCCTTGTAGATACCGGGCGCCGTGCGGCGGTTGATGCGGACTTCCGCCTCACACGCCAATCGGCGGTTTTCCGCCGTCGAAAAATCAAGGTAGGGAAAAACCACGGCGCGCTTCAGCTTCAACACCCGGTTGCCGCCCAAGAACACCATCGACACATGGGTCTCGATGGTTTCGATGATTTCGACCTCATCAACGCCCGCCTCCGAAAAAATGGATGGGTCACGCAGAAACGCGACGACTTCGTCTTGTGCGCCCGTGGATAATGACGGAGTCAATGGAAAACCGCCCGATTTTCTTCGATCCCCTCCGGGTCTTCGTGGATCAAGACCTCGGCGTTGGGAAAGGCCTCCATCACCTTGGCCTCGACGGCATCGGAGATGGCGTGGGCGTCGAGAAGCGAAATGTCGCCGTCCATTTCCAAATGCATCTGAATGAAGACCATGTTGCCCGACGACCGGGTGCGCAAATCGTGAAGCCCCAGGACCTTGGGATGGGCCATCGCGATATCAACGATGGTCCGGCGTTCTTCGTCGGCCAGTTCCCGGTCCATCAGCATTTCGTAGGAGTCCGCCCCGATTTTCCAGGCCCCCCAAACGATGTACGCGGCGATCGCCAACGCGAACACCGGGTCGGCCCAAGTCCAACCCAGGTTGCTTACCAGCACCAAAGAGACGATGACGCTGATATTGACCAGCAGGTCCATCTTGTAATGGGCGGAATCGGCGGTGATCGCGACCGACCCGGTTTTGTTAACGACGTGGCGCTGAAACCCCACCAACGCCAACGTCAATACAATCGCCAGCGCCATCACCCAATACCCGACAGCGGTGTTGTCAATGCCGCGGGGATGCACCAAGCGCTCAAAGGCTTCGATGGTCAGGAATGCCGCCGAGCCGCAAATGAACGCCGCCTGCGCCAGTCCCGACAGCGCCTCGGCCTTGCCGTGGCCGAAGCGGTGTTCCTTATCGGCGGGTTCCAGGGCGTGGCGGACGGCGATCAGGTTCAACAGCGACGCGCCGGCATCGAGGAACGAGTCGATCAAGGTCGACAACAGACTGACCGCGCCCGTCGAAACCCAGGCGGCGAATTTGGCGGCGATCAAAATCGAGGCGACGGAAACCGACGCATAGGTGGCCAGGCGCATCAGGCGGGCGGCGCGTTCCGGCGGCAACGATTGGCCGTTGGGCAACCGGCTTTCGGGCGATGGGGCGTCGTCGGGCATGGCTGTTATGAACCTTTAAGGAAAAAGCTTCTCCGTGGTCCAGCCGTCATCGGTGCGATGATAGATCCAGCGGTCGTGCAGGCGGGACTTTCGTTCCTGCCAGAATTCGATGGCGCGGGGGTCAAGCCGGTAGCCGCACCAATAGTCCGGCCGCGGCACCGGGCCGACATGGAATTTGGCGGCGAATTTGGCGACGTTTTTTTCAAGATCGAAGCGGCCCTGCATCGGCCGGGACTGCGCCGACGCCCAGGCGCCGATCTGCGCGCCCCTGTCACGGGTTTCGAAATAGGCGTCGGCCTCTTCGTCGGCGATGATGCTCACCACGCCGTCGATGCGAACCTGGCGGCCCAGCGACTTCCAATAGAAACAAAGTGACGCCTCAGGGTTGGCGGCAAGCTCGATCCCTTTGCGGCTTTCGGCATTGGTGTAAAAAACAAACCCCCGTTCATCGATGCCCTTCAACAACACCATGCGGACGGACGGTTGACCGTCGGGCGTCGACGTCGCCAGCGCCATGGCATTGGGGTTGATGGACTCACCGGCCTCGGCATCGGCAAGCCAGTCCTTGAATTCGGCGATCGGGTCTTTGTTTTCGGTGACAGTCATCACAGCCAAGCGTTGTTTCAATAGGTTATTAACGAAGCATCTCTAATGTTCAAAAGCGTTCCTAATCCTGCCATAATATAGGTCCATATTGAACGTGGCGAGGATGTACGAATACCAACTTAATTGAGGTTCATAAAATGACTATTTTGAAAAGCCTTTCACGTGTTTCCGTCGCGGTTGTCATTGCCGTCCCCCTGATTGCCTGTCAATCCATGCAGGACAATCCCAAGCAGACCGGCGGCGGCTTGCTTGGCACCGGGCTCGGCGCCCTGATCGGGTCGCAAATCGGCAGCGGCAAGGGCCAAATGGCGGCCATCGCCGTCGGCGCGCTGGCCGGTGCATGGGCCGGCAGCGAAGTCGGCAAGTCCCTGGACAAGGCCGACCGGGCCTACGCCGAACGCACCGCCCAGGACAGCCTGGAATACGCCCAGGTCGGACAAGCCAAAGCGTGGCGCAACCCGGATTCCGGTAATTCCGGCACCTTTACGCCGACCCGGACCTATCGAACCCAGGACGGCGCCAACTGCCGCGATTTTGAGACCACCATCTATGTCAATGGCGAACAGGAAACCGGCACCGGCCGGGCGTGTCGTCAATCGGATGGAACCTGGCAAATCGTCGGCTGAGCAGGTATTGGAGTGCTTCGGGGTCTATGCCATAGTCCCCGGAACATGAAAGACCCTTACAAAATTCTCGGCGTTCAACCCGATGCCAACGACGCTGAGCTGAAAAAGGCTTTTCGGCGCTTGGCGCGGGAATGTCATCCCGACAGCGATCCCGAAAATCCGTGGGCCGAAGACGAATTCAAGGAGTTGTCGGCGGCCTACGATCTGCTTTCCGACGCCGACCGGCGCACACGCTACGACCGTGGTGAAATCAGCGGCGACGGTAGCAAACGCACCCGGACGGCCAAAAAACCAGCCCCTAAAAAACGCCCTACCGGCCCCAAACGCAGTAAAACCGCCGGCCTGAAGATCAAGGGCGCCGATGTCGAATACACCCTGAAAGTCAGCTTCATGGAAGCCGCCGCGGGCGCCACCCGCCATATTTCTATGGCCACCGGCAAACGCCTCAAGGTCAATATCCCGCCGGGCACCGAGGAAGGCCATGTCCTTCGGCTCAACGGACAGGGCATGAATGGGATCGGTGGCGGCGGCAACGGTGACGCCTATGTTGAAATCTTCGTTGCCGAGGACCCGGTTTTTCGGCGCCAAGACAATGACATTCATACCAATGTCCCGGTTACGTTGAGCGAAGCCGTGCTTGGCGGCAAGGTCGAGGCCCCGACCATTGACGGCAGCGTCACCGTTACCGTGCCCAAGGGGTCCAACACCGGCACCCAACTCAGGCTCAAAGGCAAAGGCCTGAAACCCGGTAAAAAGGGCGGCGGATCAAAAGGCGACCAGATCGTTCACCTGCAGGTCATCTTGCCGAAAAAACCGGACAAGGATCTCATCCGCTTTTTGGAGGAATGGTCGCCGGACCACCCTTATAAGGTCCGCCCGAAAAGCAAATCAACGTCCAAGAAATAAGACCGCCATATAGTAACAACCCAGCCACCGGGACCGTTACAATCGGTAACGAAATGTGATCGCCGGGCTTTTGCCTTTTCCAATTGAATGTGTAAATTCTGGTCCTCGTTGACCACGCCCCGCAAGGGGCGAATTAAATAATAAAGGGGGATTCATGACCGACACCGGGCAATTGATGGCAGGCAAGAAGGGCCTGATCATGGGTGTCGCCAATGACCGGTCCATCGCTTGGGGGATCGCCAAGGCGGTTCATGGGCAAGGGGCGGAACTGGCCTTTACCTACCAGGGCGACGCCCTGAAAAAACGGGTCGAGCCGCTGGCCGAATCCGCCGGTTCCGATTTCGTGGTTCCTTGTGATGTTACCGACCCGGAATCCATGGATGCGGTGTTTGACGCCATTAAAGAGCGCTGGGGCAAACTCGATTTCCTGGTCCACGCCATCGCCTTTTCCGACAAGGATGAATTGAAGGGCCAATACATCGACACGTCTGCCGAAAACTTCACCTCGACCATGAATATTTCCTGTTATTCCTTCACCGCCCTGGCGCAGCGCGCACGGTCGTTGATGACCGATGGCGGCAGTATCGTCACCTTGAGCTATTTCGGCGCCGAACGGGTGATGCCCCATTACAACGTCATGGGTGTCGCCAAGGCGGCGCTGGAAACCAGTGTCCGGTATCTGGCCGAAGACTTAGGCCGCGAGAACATCCGCGTCAACGCCATATCCGCCGGACCGATGAAAACACTGGCGGCGTCCGGCATTGGCGATTTCCGCTATATCCTGAAATGGAACGAATACAACTCGCCGCTTCGCCGCAACGTCAACCAGGACGATATCGGCGGCGCCGGGATCTACCTGCTGTCCGACCTGTCCAGCGGCGTCACCGGCGAAACCCATCATGTCGATTGCGGCTACAATATCGTCGGCATGAAAGCCGTGGATGCACCAGATATTTCAGTCGTCTAGCCTTCTGCGCCGGGCTCAATTACAGTAGGCCCAACATGAGCGCAAATACCTTCGGGCACCTGTTTCGTTTTACCACGTTCGGCGAAAGCCACGGCCCCGCTATCGGCTGCGTTGTCGACGGCACGCCGCCGGGGATCGCGCTGAGCGAAGCCGATATCCAGGTCCATATGGACAAACGCCGTCCCGGCCAGAGCAAATACACCACCCAGCGCAAGGAATCGGACACGGTCAAAATTCTGTCCGGCGTGTATGACGGGGTGACCACCGGCACCCCCATCGGCCTTTTGGTTGAAAACGAAGATACCCGGTCTAAGGATTATGACGACATCAAGGACAAATACCGTCCCGGCCATGCCGATTACACCTACGAACAAAAATACGGGATTCGCGATTACCGCGGCGGCGGCCGTTCATCGGCCCGGGAAACCGCCATGCGGGTCGCCGCCGGGGCCATCGCCAGGAAGGTTCTGGGTGAGGATGTCGCCATTCAGGGCGCCCTGATCCGCATCGGCGACATCGCCGTCAACCGGGACAATTGGGATTGGAATGAGGTCGGCAATAACCCCTTCTTTTCGCCTGATGCGGACTCCGTCAAGCCGTTCGAAGACCTTCTTGATCAAACCCGCAAGGAAGGGTCATCCGTCGGCGCCGTCATCGAAGTGGTCGCATCCGGCGTGCCCGCCGGTTTGGGCGCGCCGATCTATGCCAAGCTTGATGCCGACCTGGCCGGCGCCTTGATGGGCATTCCCGCGGTCAAAGGGGTCGATATCGGCGCCGGGTTCGAAGCCGCCAGGCTTGCCGGTGAGGAAAACGCCGATGAAATGCGCATGAAAAACGGCGAGGTGTCTTTTTTGTCAAACAATGCCGGCGGCATCCTCGGCGGCATTTCCACCGGCCAGGACATCGTCGCCAGCTTCGCCGTCAAGCCGACCAGTTCCATCCTGAAGCCGAAAAAAACCGTCGATACCGCCGGCCAGGACGCAGAAATATCGACCAAGGGCCGTCACGATCCCTGCGTCGGCATCCGCGCCGTTCCCATCGGCGAGGCCATGGTCGCCTGCGTGCTGGCCGATCACCTGCTCCGCCACCGGGCGCAATGCGGTTAGCCATGCCGCAACCCGACCACATCATCAAACTGCTGCCGGTCCCCGATCCGGAAGACTTGCCCGACGATATCAAGAAGTACTTCGATATCTGTACCGAGAAACTGGGACTGATTCCAAATGTGCTCCGCGCTTATACGGTGAATTTCGAAAAATTCCGCACCTTTACGGCGTTTTACAACCAGATCATGCTGGACGAGGAAACCTGCGGGCTTTCCAAGCTTGAACGCGAAATGATCGCCGTCGTGGTGTCGTCGGCCAACCGCTGTTACTACTGTCTGATCGCCCACGGTCATGCGGTGCGCAACCTTTCGGGCGACCCGCAACTGGGCGAAATGATGGTGACCGATTATCGCATCGCCGAGCTGGAGCCTAAACAAAGGGCCATGCTCGATTACGCCTGGAAGCTCACCCTCACCCCGCACGACATCAGGGACCCCGACCGCCAGGCGCTCAAGGATGTGGGATTCACAGATCAGGATATTTTCGATATCACCGATGTCGTCGGCCTTTTTAATTACGCCAACCGCATGGCCTTCGCCCTTGAGATGATGCCGAACCCCGAATACCACGCCATGGACCGCTAGAGATCTTTCCCCAGACCCCCAAATCGTATAATTTTGATAGGGGGAATGATTGACTCTATTTGGCGACCTTTCTAGCCTTTTATACAACCGGGATACGAGTTCACATAAAAATATTAAACGATCAAAAGCCCATAAGCCGGAACGGGAAAGGAAGGCGTTTAGATGGCGGTGGGATTTGGGTACTATCGTTGCGGATTTGAAAGTTATCTGGGAGATGTCGGTTAAACTTGAAAGGCCACCGCCAAGGGCAAGCTCAAGAACCTCACCCGAAAGCGCAAACTGGCCCACGCCAGACACCTGAAAGTAGATTCAAAAGTCTACCGGGCTTTCCTGGACATGGAGAAGGCGGCGTTCGAAGACGGGGCGCTGCCCAAAAAGGCCAAGGAGTTGATCGCGGTGGGCATTTCCGTGGTCATCGACTGCGAGTCCTGCATGCAATGGCACATCGAACAGGCAGCCCAGGCTGGGGCCAGCCAAAGGGAAGTGCTGGAGGCGGTGGAGGTGGGCATGGAAATGGGCGGCGGCCCCGCCACGGCCTCGGCGCGCTTCGCCTTGGACGTTATGGAAGACGTATTCGGGGAGTAGCTAACAACATTCAAACGATTCGGGGTTCGGCATCATGCCGAACCCCGAATACCACGCCATGGACCGGTAGCGGGAAAAAGGGTGACATCGGTTAACAACGCCCCAAATAGACGGCTAAGCGTTTTAAAAAATAAGGACGAAACCGTCATGCCGCGGATTTCAGAGGTCGATCCCGCTACCGCCCACCAGTGGTCCATCGACGGCGAGGCCGTCATTGTCGACGTCAGGGAACACCAGGAATTGGCGCAGGCCAGCCTGCCGCTTCAGACCAACGCCTTTTAAGTCCCTTCCCCCTTAATTTGCGGATTATTTATTCTAGTATATTATTTTTATTAAAATACAATTCATTTATGTTAATTCATTAATTTGACAAATTATTTTAGTATATTTATTATACATCCTATAATTTCAGTAATTTAATCGTTCCCGAAAGGCCCTTAGCCATGACCGCTCAACTGGCGACCCAGCCCGCCCTCTCAAGAATGGAAACAAAGCCGCTGGATGTGCCGGAAGCCGACGCCCTTACCGTTCGCGGTTGGCTCGACGCCGGTGAAATCGTGCTCGTCGATGTGCGTGAGACCGCCGAATACGAACAAGAACACATTCCCGGTTCGGTGTTGTTGCCGTTATCGGTCTTCGACCCGGACCTGTTCCCGAAAATCACCGAGAAGGACGTCGTTTTCCATTGCGCCATCGGCAAACGATCGGCGGCGGCGGCCAAGCAACTCCTTAACACCGGGCGAACCCGTGTCATCAACTTAGCCGGCGGCATCAAAGCCTGGAAGGAAGCCGGGTGCCCGACGGAAGCGCAAATCGTTATTCCCGATGAGCCGAAGGAACTCCCCTTGCTGAAAAAAAGCGACCCCTGTGGTCCGGAGGGAGTGTTGGCGGTCCTGCCGGAATCCGATACGCCCAGAATCCCCGGTGTTCATCCTGGCGTTATCCTGTTGGAAGAATTCCTGCAACCCTTAGGGCTCACCCGCTCCGGGCTGGCCAGCGAAATCAAGGTTTCCAACACCCGTATCAATAATATCGTTACCGGACGCAGCGTCATTAGTGCCGATACGGCGCTTCGCCTGTCCCGGTATTTTTGCACCACGGAAGAGTTCTGGTTGCACCTGCAAGCCGCCCATGACCTGGAAAAAGCCCGCAAGGCCGCTGGCAAGGAGATTAAAAAGCAGGTCAGTATCCGCAGAGCCGCGCTTTAACCCTCTTCCAAAACCGCGGCGATCAGGAATTCCTTGTTGCCGTCGGCGCCGGTCAGCGGGCTTTCGGTGATGCCGAGCGCCCGCCAGGGGGCTTGCCCATTGAGCCAGCTTTCGATGCGCACGCAGACTTCTTGATGCAGGGCCGCATCGCGGACGATCCCGCCCTTGCCGACGTTGCCCTTGCCGACCTCGAATTGCGGCTTGATCAGGGCAATAAGATGCGCACCCGCCTGGGATTTAGGATTGTCCAAAGCCATCGGCGCCGGTAATAGCGTCTCAAGGCCGATGAAACTGGCGTCGCAAACGATCAGGTCAACCGGTTCCGGCACCTCCTCGGCGCTCAGGCGGCGCGCGTTGGTCTTATCCAGAACCACGACCCGCTCATCCTGGCTGACCTTCCAGGCCAATTGACCCTGGCCGACATCGACGGCATAGACCTTGCCGGCCCCGGCGCTTAACAGAACATCGGTAAAGCCGCCGGTGGAAGCACCGATATCCAGGCAGATACGCCCTTTCGCTTCGATATGGAAATGCGCAAGCCCATGCGCCAGCTTGACACCGCCCCGGGATACCCAGGGATGGTCCGGTCCCTTGACGTTCAGCGATATGTCATCGGCGACCTGAAGGCCGGGCTTGTCCAGGCGCCGGGTCTCGGATGTAACCAGGCCGGCCATAATCAGCGCCTGGGCGCGGGTGCGTGTTTCCGCCAGCCCGCGTTCGACGAGCAATTGATCGAGACGAGATTTTTTGGTCTTGGACACGGATTGTAATGACGCCCGGCGCTTAGGTGTTTCTGCTGACCACAAAATGGGCCAAGTCACTAAGCAGGCTGCCCTTATCGTCGAAAATTTCAAGGTGCGCCGAAGCTTGTTCGGCCAACATTTCGGCTTGTTCACGCGCCCTTTCCACACCCAACAGCGACACGAACGTCGCCTTGCCGGCGGCGGCGTCCTTTCCGGTTTTTTTGCCGACCTGTTTTTCGTCGCCTTCGACGTCCAGAAGATCATCGGCAATCTGGAAGGCCAACCCGACATCGTGGGCATAGGCGTGCAGGGCATGCAGGGCTTTCTCAGATGCCCGCCCGAGGATCGCCCCCATCTCACAGGAAACGGCAATCAAGGCACCGGTCTTCATGCGTTGAAGCCGGGTGATTTCGGGCATTTGCAGGGGATGATCCTCGGCAAACAGGTCGAGCATCTGGCCGCCGACCATCCCGGCGTCGCCAGAGGCCTTGGCCAACGCCGAAATCAATTCCACCCGCACCGAAGAATTGCCGTGGGTATTTTCGTCGGCCAGCACCTCAAAGGCCTTGGTCAACAGCGCGTCGCCGGCCAGGATCGCCGTCGCCTCGTCGAATTTGATATGGCATGTCGGCTTGCCGCGCCGAAGGTTGTCGTCGTCCATGGCCGGAAGATCATCATGGATCAGGGAATAGCAGTGAACAAATTCGACCGCCGCCGCGACCCTGAGCGCGGCGGCTTCATCAACGTTGAACAGTTTGGCGCTGGCGGTGACCAGGAAGGGACGTATCCGCTTGCCGCCACTGAGCGCCGTGTAGCGCATCGCCTCGACGACGCGGGATTCCGGGCCGACGCCCAAAACCAACAACTCATCGAGAACGCCGTTGACCGCCTTGGCGTTATCGGCCAATGCTTTTTTAAGATTGCTCACGAAAATTTAATCCAAGTCCGCGGGCTCGGCGCCGACATCGGCGCCATCGGGTCCCAACACGATTTTATCGATCCGGACCTGGGCTTCCTTGAGTTTGGCCTGACAATGTTTTTTCAACTGGGCACCCCGGGTGTAGGCGCCGATGGCATCGTCCAGTTTGACCTCACCGGATTCAAGGCTGTGGACGATATCCTCCATTTCAGCCAAGGCATCCTCGAAACTCAGCTTGCGGATATCGGCGGGTATTTTATCTTCGGCCATTCTCACCCCAAATAAATTATTCAGCCATCAACACCCGGACATGGGCCTGAACGCTTTCCCTCAATGCGTCGAGATTGTAGCCGCCCTCAAGCAAGGACACCACCTTACCCTCGCAACATTCATCCGCGACCGACAACAATTCTCCGGTGACCCAATCGTAGTCATCGGTTTCCAGGTTGATTTGCGCCAGGGGGTCGCGGGCATGGGCATCGAACCCGGCCGATATCAGCAACAGGTCGGGGTTGAACTCTCTCAGCGCCGGCAAGATGCCTTTTTCATAACCCTTGCGGAAGGCTTGGCTGCCTTCGCCGGGGGCCATGGGTACATTGAATATATTTCCGAATTCCCCGGTCTCACTCGCCGCCCCGGTTCCCGGATAGGCCGGCCACTGGTGGCTGGAGCCGTAAAAAAGGCCAGGGTCGTGCTCGAACGTGTGCTGGGTGCCGTTGCCGTGATGAACGTCGAAATCAATAACCGCGACCTTCTCCAGTCCGTGCCGGGCGCGGCCGTGCATGGCGCCAATGGCGATGGAATTAAACAGGCAGAACCCCATCGCCTTGCTCGATTCAGCATGGTGCCCGGGCGGGCGGACGGCGCAAAAGGCATTGTCGGCATCGCCCTTCATGACCTTATCAATGGCGTCGCACACGGCCCCGGCGGCACGGCGGGAGGCCTCACCGGACGCCGGTGACATGGAAGTATCGGGATCCAGATAAACGCGGCCTTCGGCGGGCATGTTCTCAAACACCTGTTCGATGTAATAGGGCTCGTGCACCTGCTCGACCTCCTTGAGGTCGATCTCGGGGGCTTCATGCCGTTCCAGGTCGGCAAAACCGCCATCTTCAAACCCCGCCATCACCGAGCGCAGACGGTCGGGGCATTCAGGATGGCCCCGGCCGGGGTCATGCTCGATACAGATGGGATGGCTATAGAGCAGCGTTGTCATACCTAATCCGTTCCCTTCTCCGCCGTCAGCTCTTTCAGGTATTCGACAAGCTGGGTCAATTGTTCGGCGTCGGGCACCAATTGCATCGGCATCTTGGTTCCCGGCAGATACTTGGCCGGTCCCTGGTCGAAAAGGTCGTAGAGGGTCTTCTGGTTCCAGCGGAAGTCAACGCCGGTCAGCGCACTGGAATAGTTGTAGCCCTCGACCGACCCCGCGGCACGCCCGAACAGGCCGGCGAAGTGCGGCCCCGAACGCCCCTTGCCTTCGGCGCTGAGCGAATGGCAACGGGCGCATTTTTTGAACACCTTGGCGCCGGGATGGTCGCTGTCCAGCCACGGCTTGGGTTCATTGTCGCCTTCCGCCGCAAGACCGATACGATCACCGCTTTCCAAGTGCCATACGCGGATCAGGTCATCGGAACTGGCGGTCAACGCAAACCGGCCGTCAGGCGAAAAGTCAACCGACCAAACGATCGTTTTGCGCGCCCGAATGGCGCGGATGGTGCGGATCGTATTGCCATCCGCCAAATTCCATTGAACCAGGGTCCCATTGCGGCCCGCCGACAGTGCCGTCTTGCCATCGGGAGAAAAGGTGACGGCGTAGACCGGGGCTTCATGTTCCTTGTAGACCTTGATTTCGGTCATCGTTTTCAAATCCCACAACCGTAGCGTCTTGTCGATGCTGGCCGACAACAAGCGCTTTCCGTCGGGCGATACGCTCAGCCCGGTAATGCCCAACTCATGTCCTTCCAGGGAACCTTTGGAGCGACCCGTTTCGGTGTTCCAGAGGCGAATTTTTCCATCATGGCTGCCGGCGGCGATGGTTTTACCGCCATCGGTGAACACCACGGCATTCACCGGCGAGGCATGCCGAAAAACCCGGATGGTCTTGCCCTGGCTTAAATCCCAAAGCCGCACCGTCCTGTCCCAGCTTCCGGTGGCGGCGCGCTTGGCGTCTTTGCTAACCGCCAAACCCATGACCTTGTGTTGATGGCCTTCGAGCCGCTTGATCGGTTTAAGGGCTTTAAGGTCCCAGACGATGGCGGTCTTGTCGTCGCTGGCAGTCAGGGCACGGCCATCGCCGATAAAGGCGACACTGGTAACCGGTCCGGCATGGGCGTCGAGAACACCGATTTCTTTCTGTTCGGCGAAGTCCCAGAGACGCGCGGTGAAATCGAAACTTCCGCTCAAAACCCGTTGGCCATCATTGGAAACGTCCACCGCCCGGACCATGCCGCCATGTCCGGCCATGTCGGCTTTAACCGGCCCGGCAACGGCAAGGATGGCGGATAGGCTCATTAAAAAGCTAAGGGTAATGACAGCTTTAACCATCAATTTTCAAGGATACCCCCCGACAGGGAAAGGTTGATGCCAAAGCTTATTTTGAGGGAAAAGCGAGGCCCTTGCCAAGGCCGTTTTTGGACTAATTTGGAAGCAGGACGCTTTCGTCTAATTCGCCGATCTTGCCGCCCGTCTTTACGCCCCGGCCAACCGGGATTAAAACTATAAAAACCCTATCAATTTCGTTGCATTATAGGGTGGACCTCACTACGAACTGGACTGGACGGTCCAGACTGGTTCTTAAATTTTATTCGGCATCGAACCGGAAACCGATTCTTAGGGAGCAGAGACCTAACAGTGCATTATTCCTCATTAATCCATCGCCTCACCGCGCCAAGACATTGGCTCGTTTTCGGCGCGGCCCTAGTTTTCGCCGTGGCGATGGTCGCCGCCGCTTCGCCGTCCATGGCGCAAGCAAAGAAAAAAGACGGCGAGCCACCGATGCAGGTCGGCACCGACGCCGTGATCAGCGAGTCCATAAACCAAACCGTCCCGGTTATCGGTCGCTTTGTCGCCCGCCAGACCGGCGTGGTCGCCGCCCGCGTCAATGGGCCGATCGGCGAAATCCGGGCAGAGGTCGGTGATAGTGTCAAAGCCGGAAGCGTCATCGCGGTTTTGGTAAATGACACGCTTAAATGGCGTGTTGAACTTCAAAAAGCCGATGAACGGCAGTTCAATGCCGCCGTCCGTACCGGCAAGGCGCGTATCAAACTCCGCCGCCAGGAATTGAAACGCCTTGAGAGACTGAAAGAATCGGCGGCTTTTTCACAAGCACGTCTGGATGATAAACGCCAAGAGGTGGTCGTCGCCGAGAGCCAACTCGCCGAAGCGCAGGGCCGGCTTGCGAGCGCACTGGCGAACCGGAAATTGGCAGAGATCAATCTTTATAACGCCACCATCCGCGCCCCCTATCCGGGCGTCATCACCAAGCGCCATACGGAAGTCGGCGCCTACGTCAAAGTCGGGGACCCCCTGGTGACGTTAGTTGACAACACCCATCTTGAGATCGAGGCTGAAGTCCCTTCCGTCCGAACCACCGGGCTCAAACCCTCCACCAAAATTAATGCCTTCATTAACAATAGCCTTTCGATTACCGCCGTCGTCCGCGCCGTGATACCGGACGAAAATCCCCAAACCAGAACCCGTACGGTCCGTTTTATTCCCGAATTTTCTTCACATCAGGGCAAATTGGCCGCCAATCAAAGTGTCACCCTGCACCTGCCCGTCAATGGCACTAAAAGCGCCACCACGGTCCATAAGGATG
>PVBE011851866.1_pt1 | contig 23626 bp, 18 predicted proteins | sample 1631181 | NCBI WGS metagenome assembly PVBE01 (sample SAMN08397723, study PRJNA350692) | Marine metagenome, whole genome shotgun sequencing project. | isolation source: water | place: Pacific Ocean | collected 2012-04 | reverse complement strand
TTTGTTTTTTTGCATTTAATCGGAGTGGATGATTCTGTTAAATCGTATTAACTGCTCCACAATATTCAACATTGATTGGGGATATTGAGATGCAACAGGCAATTACAAAATTAAAGCAAATTATTGAAGATGCCGAGCAGGCGGCTCGGCCGCGGCCACCCGTTACAACCAGCTAGCTCGCAAGGTTGCTACCGGCGTCTCCACGGCACTTGAACGCAGTCAGGCAACAAAGCTTAAAGAGGGTATCGATAAGCTTCTTGGTCGCGTAGACGACGAGGTGATGCGCTTGAGTCAGCTTAAAAGGGAGCACAAGAGCATCACCTTTCGTTCGCCCATAGTGGACGGAGACATTGTGGCTGTCGTACCTGATGCCAAGGAGCGCAACAAGTGGTTGGATAAGGAAAGCGACATCGAGGCTGATGTGGTCATCACCGTCGATGAGATGCTGTGGGTGATGCGTCAGCCCGCCGACAAACGCAAGGAGATCATGCGTGGTGTGCATATTGCCATGAAAGAATTGGATGGAGAAATGGTATTAACATGAGCATATCGACGCTGAATCATCCTGCATTTCCCGCCGATCACCAGTAACAAGAATACCCCGAGTACCGCGACTACGTACGGCGCTTGAAGTGCGTAGCATGTAGCCATACTCACAACAAAGATGCGGACGGTAACCCTGTAGAGAAATACGATGAGCCGCCGCTGTTGATGTCGGTATCCGATCCACATCACGTTAAGTCCCGTGGCGCAGGGGGGCCTGACGCAGAGAACATGGTGCCCCTCTGTCGCGCTCACCACAGTGAGCTACATCAGATCGGCGTTACTGAATTCCAACTACGGTACAATCTCGATCTGAAGAGCTTGGCTATTTATGTATACCGCACGTTCCTCGACCAGCTACAGGGCACCGACTACGCGGCCAAGGTCTTAGCACGGCATCGACTACTGGAAAGCCGCCTCTACGCCATAAACATGGGGGCACTCGAGATAGGCCAGATGCTGGAGGCAATGCAGAACGAGCGCTTGGGCTGCGTCGACGCCGGGGCCTGCGACGAATCCGCAGAAGCCGGAAGATGCGTCTGGTTTATGGGCGCTGACGCGGCGGAGCCGATCAATTGCATGACCTGGTACGACGCCAGGGCCTACTGCCAGTGGTCGGGGCTGCGACTGCCCAGCGAAGCGGAGTGGGAGAAGGCGGCGCGGGGCACCGACGGGAGGAGTTATCCGTGGGGGGAGCAGGTGGACCGGAGCAGCGCCAACTACAAGGGGGGCTATGGCCGGGCGATCGCGGTGGGTAGTTATCCCGATGGAATCTCCCCATATGGGGTATACGAGATGGGGGGCAATGTGTGGGAGTGGGTTGCGGACTGGTACGATGCGAACTATTACTCCGAGAGCGGGCGTAACAACCCCGCAGGGCCGTCGCTTGGCACGCATCGGGTATTGCGGGGAGGGTCGTGGTGTTTTCTGTCCAGCGCGATGCGGTCGGCGCATCGCGAGCCCTATGATCCCGAAATAACGGACACCGATATTGGATTCCGCTGTGCTCGGAACGCAGAATAGACAGGGCGGATTCAACTCTGGAGAGCAGATCCTGGCTCTTCCACTCCCGCGATCCTACCAGCTAGATATTCACGGCTTTAGGCGCACCAGGCGCACGCCGACGCCGCCGTCGGGAAAATCCTGGGCGCCGCCGTAGCGGAAGGCCGAGCGGTGGCCCATGGGGCCGGCCATAAAGATGCCGCTGCGCACCACGCGATAGACGCCCGTGGCCGGACCGACGGGATCTGTCTGGGCTCCTTCGGGATAGCCACCCAACCAGTCCTCTACCCACTCCCAGATATTGCCGTGCATATCGTAGAGTCCCCACGGATTGGGCAGCAGGGCGCCCACCGGATGGGCGTAGGGCTCGCCGTCCGACCAGGTATTGGCCTGATACCACCCATAGTCCCCCAGCAGACCGGCGCGATTGCCAAAGGAATACTCGGTCGTGGTGCCGGCCCGGCAGGCGTACTCCCACTCGGCCTCGGTGGGCATCCGATAAACCTCCTCGCCCTCGACCTCGTTGAGGCGGTGGACGAGATCCTGCACGTCGTCCCAGGAGATATAGACGGCCGGGTGGTCCGGGTGGGGCACCATATAGCTCTGGCCCTGCCAGGGCTCGGTGCCCATCACCGCCGTCCATTGGCCCTGGGTAAATTCGTATTTGCCCAGATAGAATCCCCGCGTGATCGTCACCTCGTGCCGCGGCCCCTCATTGGGTATCATCTCCACCATCATCTCGTGCGAGCCCATCATAAACGACCCCGGCTCGATCCACATCATATCCATCGTCACCCCCCCGGAGAGCGCCACGGTGATTTCCCCCGGGGACGCGGCATCCGTGGCGGGCAGGGCGGGAATTCCGCCTTCGCGTCCGTCGGGAAGCGTGGTGTGCAAGGGGACGATCTGCAAATCCTGGCGCGTGCCGAAGCGATCGCGCAGATCGTAGGGATTGTCCACGGCCACATAGAATATTCCCGTGGCGAGATCCACCTCGGCGCAGCCGGTGGGCACGCCCACCAGACGGTGGGTGGAAGCCGTTTTTAAGGTCGTGGCATCGTAGGTCACCACAAAGCCGGTCGAGTGGGTGGAGCGCAGCGAGTCGCTGGCGGCGACGGCGATATACTCACCGCTGGCGGCGATGGCGCGGGGAAAGGCCCTGGTGTGCAACTCGCCGACCTTGGTGAAACTCCCGGTGTCGAAGACCTCGACCCTATTTTGATCGATATTGGCCCAACTGCTGATAAGCCCCTCCGCGACGATATCGGTGGCGGCGACGAGGGGGCCAGCGCTGATGGAATAGAGACGCGAGCCATCGGCGCTCAGGTGTATTTCGACGACGGGCCCCGGGGTCGTGACCTGCCCGCGGTAGCGCGCTAGATCATCGGTGATATTGTACTGGTAGATGCGATCGAGCACGGCGATATAAAACCGGGTGCGGGCCGCGTCGATCTCCAGCAGACCGACCGGGGGGATCACTTTTTCGACGGCATGGGTTTCGGTATTGATTACGTGGGTCTCGCCATCGTCGGTGAAGCTGAGTTCCAGATCCAGGCTGGAGGTGACGTAGATATAGGGGGGGCGGCCCGCGACCAGATAACCCGGTGAAAACGACAGGGGAATGCGGTCGACCCCCTCCTGCAGATCCAGATCGACGACGGCGACTTCATCTCCGCCCAGCAGGGCTACATAGAGCAAGTTGCCATCCATACTGAGGGCCAGGTCGGAGGGGCGCGAGCCCAGCGCCAGGCGCTTTTCGATCTGCCGGGAGGTGCTCGAAATGATATAGAGCAGGCTATTGTCGAAATCGGCCGCATAGAGATAGGGACGCCGGGGGTCGGCGACGATCTCGGAGAGCGTCGAGCCGACGGGAATCAGCTCCAGTGCCTCCTCATCGCGTCCCCAGATATCCCGGCCGGAGGTGGGCAGATCGGTGCCGCAGCCCAGAATGCCCAGGATGAGCATCGCGCTCATTATGAAATAAATCCACATTTTTCCCTCGTTGATCTCGCCTCCACCTGCGGGGCTCAGTTGTGATCGGGGTGCACTGCGGTGTATTCCCCCCCCGCCTTTATGAGTAGCATTTGGTTGGCGGGGATATTTTCCAATTCGTCCATTTGGCCCCCCGGCCAGCGGATGCGGATGCGCTCTGCCACATCGCGCCCCCCCAGACCAAAAAATAGGCGCAGATCGTTCTGCGACAAATAGCTCGAACCGCTGTGTACTTCGCGGACCATGGCGAGGGAGCCCGTCGCGACCTGGACTCGACCGCCAATGGCATCGCGGTTGCTACCCGCGCCGATCAGGCGCACCCCCAACCAATTCTCGCGATTGCCGCCGTCGTTGCGCAGGAGATTGGGCGCGGCGCCGACATTGAGAACCAGGATGTCGATATCGCCATCGTTGTCGTAGTCGGCAAAGGCGACCCCGCGGCTGACCTGAGCGCCCAGGAAATGCGCCCCGGAGCGGGTGGATACATCGGCGAAGGTGCCATCGCCCTCGTTGTGAAAGAGCTGATTGGGCTCTTCGAAGGTAAGGCTTTCGCTGAGCACGTCGATATTCTCGTGCACGTGCCCATTGGCCACGAAGATGTCCAGATAGCCGTCGTTGTCGTAGTCGAAGAAACTAGCGCCCCAGGCGACCATGCTAAAGCTGGGCGCGGCCAGACCGGCGCCGACGGACATATCGACGAAACTGCCGTCGCCGCCATTGCGGTAGAGCGCGTTGTATTCGAAGATGAAATCCGTCACCAGCAGATCGAGCAGGCCATCGTTGTCGTAGTCGCCGAAATCGACCGCCATCGCGCCGGACTCGTTGCCGGCTTCGTTGTAGGCCACACCCGCCCACAGCGCCACGTCGGCAAAGGCCCCGCCATCGTTGCGGTAGAGCTGATTGGGGGTGCGGTCGTTGGCCACGAATAAATCCTGATCGCCGTCGTTGTCGTAGTCGCCAAAGCCGCAGCCCATGGCCTTGCCCAGGTGCGGATTGAGCCCCACCTCCGCGCTGATATCGGCGAAGGTGCCGTCGCCCTCGTTGCGGTAGAGCACATCGGGCAGGCCATCGTAGTCGCGCGGGCCGGGATAGAGGCGAAAACCTTCGCGCAGCGACACCAGACTGCGCGCCGACGGACTCTCCAGATCGAAGTCGAGATAGTTGCCGACGAAAAGGTCCAGATCGCCATCGCCATCGTAGTCGGCCCAGGCGGTGCCCACGCTCCAGGCGCTATCGTCGACACCGGCCTGCAAAGCGACATCGGCGAAGGTGCCGTCGCCCTCGTTGCGGTAGAGCAGGTTGGGGCCGTAGTTGGTCACGTAGAGATCCAGATCGCCATCGCCGTCGTAGTCGGCCGCCGCGCAGCCCATGCCAAAGCGATCATCGCCCACCCCGGCCACCGCCGTTAAATCGGCGAAAGTGCCATCGCCGCCATTGCGGTAGAGCGCATTGGTGGACCGCTCGTCGTCAGCGGCGTCGAGCGCATAGCCATTGACCAGATAGAGATCCTCAAAGCCATCGCCGTCGTAGTCGAAGAAGCAAACTCCGGCCCCGGTGGTTTGCAGGATGGTCTGCAGATGGCCCTCCCCGTAGACGTGCATAAAATCGATACCGGACTGCTCCGTCACATCGGTGAAGACGGGCAATTGCAGTTGTCTTTTTTCGACGATGGTCTCGGCCATCGGCAGAGCCTGGGAACGGAGGTGAAAAACGAGATCTCGCAAACCCGCTGTCGGCACGCGTAGCCGCTTGCGAATCTCGGTGTAGCCGACCATGGTCACCGTCAGCTCATAGACACCGGGGAGGGCTTCGAGGCGAAAGCGACCCCCGGCATCGCAGAAGATGCCCAGCGTGTCGGAGAGGGCGATATTGGCGCCCGCCAGGGGCGACTGTGAGACCGCGTCCAGCACGCGACCGCTGATGGTGACCGGAGTGGCGGCGAGCGCCGGGAAGGCCATCAGACCCAGCGCAACACCCTGGATTAAGAGCGAGCGCAGATCAATAGCCATAATAGTAGAGTTGCGCAAAGAGTTGGTCGTCTCGATGCAGCGATTCGGTGGAAAAATGGCGGCGCCAGTGCAGGCGCAATATCAATAGTCCCGGCAGGGAGCGCCAGAGGCCGATCGCGCTTTCGGCGCGGATCAGATCCTCGGGCTGCAGTTCCCTTCTCCAGGCTCTGAACTGCGTCTCGATGCCCCACAGCGGATAGGCGGGTAGGATCTGGGTCAGACCAGCGAGCAGGCCCTGTACGGGCGTGTGGCCGTCGGCGCCAAAGGCGACTTCCCCTTTAATAGTAGTAAATGGCTCGTGGTACATATAGACCAGATCCGTCGCCAGGCGCCAGCTCGTCGGCTGGCCGGTGGCGGAGGTCGTGCCGTACAATAGAGAAATACCGTATTGCACATCCCGGTAGGTGGGTATGCCGATGCGCCCGCTCCACAGGTAGCGCCCCCGGCGTCGGCGCAGCTCGTCGGCCGTGCCGAAGGTGGCCGCCGTTTCGCAGGCGAAGCCGTGCCACTGCCCCTGCAAGGCCAGGCCCCAATCCTTCTTAAATCCCAGGTCGAGTGCCGCCAGCGGCTGTAGCACTTCGCCGCGCGGTTCGGCGACCGGATTCAGACCGAAGGGCAGGTTGAAATGACCCAGGCGCACCTGGAGGCCCGAAGTCGGTTCGGTGAAACGCACCCACGCGTCCTGAAAACGCGTCTCGACGCGGTCGTCGACCGGGTCGTAGACAAACTGGAGATGGAGGTCTGCGGCGTCGGGATTTAAGCGCCCCGGAGTGCCGGCGGAATTTTTCCACAATAGCTCAAAGCCGGCGGCACTGTGGGGGGCCATGGGGTGGAAATCGAGACTGGCACTGCGATGGGAATAGATGCCCGCCAGATTGACCTCCCTGTAGATCAGGGAGCGCCCTCCCGCAACCGCGGGCGAATAACTACTCAGGATCAGCAGGATCAGCGGGATCAGCTGAGTCGTGGCACTTGGAATTCTTCGCATGTGCCAGGTATTCAGAAAGAAAATCCGGCGCGGGCGGTAAAACCTCGGAAGCGGTCGTCGAGCCAGTTGCGACTCCGCGTCTGGCCCGCCAAATAGGCCTCGACCCATCCCGTCTGGGCCGTATCGCGGTCGACCAGCAGTTGGTAGAAATAACCCGCCGACAGCGAGATGGGCACGGTCGCCAACGAGTAGGTGAGTTCGCCCCGGCTCTTAAAGCCCCTGAGATCGCTGCGACCGAACCAGCGCTCGTCCAGCCCGCTGGTATTGTAGAGCATCTGATACTGATAGGTGCCCGCCGCCTCGGCGGCCACGCTGGGGAAGTAGACGAACTCGCCGCTAAAAACCAGACCCCGCCGCAGGGGCAGCTTGGAACGCAGCCCCACCCCCCATCCCTTGGTTTCGTTGATGACCTCTTCCCGACCCGTGCCGTAGAGTCGCTGGTCCGAATTGAGCTCGACTGTGGAGGACAGGTCGTATTGTCCGAGTCGGTACATCAGCACGATGCCGGCGTAGGAGCTGGGCCGGTATTCCAAATCGACGGCAAACTCCTCCCGATTGTCCACCAGGTCGAAATTTTTGCGGCTGTGGAAAAGGGGATCGTCCAGGGCCACCGCGCCCACCGCCGCAAAATTGCCGGAGAGATAGGCAGTACCTACGGACAGCCGGCCACCCTGGAGTTCCAGGCGCAGATCGGGGCCGGCCATACCGGCTCGAGGCGTCATTTTGAAATCGCCCCACTGCCAGTCGCCATAGTAGTAGCGCACATCGACGGCCAACTGCATATCGCGCCCGGATTTGCCAGCTGCTGCGCCCGGCAGAGACAGCGTGAAAATGCAGGCGAGGACGGCGTATAGCTCTTTCACAGGAGAATGGGCTTGGCGCATTATAAAGGAGCTTTCATATCTTTTTTTTCAAAAGATATGTGTATATCTTCTAATGGCAACTGTTTTCTGCTGCTGGAACTCGCCGCTGGCGAGATGCGGCCAATAGCGCCAGTTGCCCGTGCAAAAGAGAGTCTGGTGCCGATGCCGACGGGCGCGACCACCAAACTCGACCATCGCCATTGAGGAGTTTTTTCCAAGTCATGAAAACGCTGCGCATTGGATTTGTCGGTAGCGGATCGATGGGGCAGATGGCCCATCTGCGCAATTACGCATCCATTCCCGCTTGCGAAGTCGTCGCGGTGGCCGAACTGCGCGAGGATCTGCGGCAAAGGGTGGCCGCTCGCTATGGCATCGCCCGCAGCTACCCCAGCCACCGGGAGTTGCTCGCAAATGAGTCGCTCGACGGAATCGTGGCCATTCAGCAATACACCATGCACGGGCAGTTGATCCCCGAGTTGTTGCCAGCGGGCTGTCCGATCTTAGTCGAGAAGCCGCTCGCCCGCTCGCCCGAAATGGGACGGGCCATCGCCGCTGCAGCGGCGGCGGCGGATGTGCCGATCTACGTCGGCTATCACAAGCGGAGCGATCCCGCCACCATCTATGCCAGAGCGACGCTGGACGCGTGGCTATCCAGCGGCGAGATGGGCAACTTGAACTATATCCGCATTGCGATGCCGCCAGGAGACTGGATCGCCAATGGCTTTGCGGAATTGATTTCCACCGACGAGCCCCAACAGCCCCTGGCAGCAGACCCCCCGACGGGTTTGCTGCCCGAGTCGGACCTGGGCGCCTACGAGAAATTCGTCAATTACTACATCCACCAGGTGAATCTGCTGCGCCACCTCCTCGGCGAGGATTATCGGGCCGTCTACGCGCGGCGGCATTTGGCGGTGGTGGAGTCTGCCCGCGGCGTCAGTGGCGTCATCGAAATGGAAACGTTTAACTCTACCATAGATTGGCAGGAATCCGCCGCGATTTGCTTTGACCGGGGCCATATCGACCTGGGTTTGCCCGCGCCGCTGGTGCTCAACCGCTCGGGCGCAGTCGAGATTTTCAAAGATCCGGGGGATGGCACGCCGATCTGGCAGCGCCCCGTCCTGCCTTTCAAACACGCCATGCGGCAGCAGGCCGAATTCTTTGTGGCCGCCCTGCGCGGGGAACAGACGCCCCTGTGCACTGCGGCCGAAGCCATCAAAGACCTCGAAGTCGCCCGCGATATCACCCAGCTGCAAAACGACCGGAGACCGCCAAAGTGAAACGCTCCCAACTGGCCATCAACACCGCCTCATTGCGCTGCGAAGATTTGCCCGCAGATCTGGCGGCCATCCGCGCAGCGGGATTTGCCAAGGTCGAATTTTCGCTAGCCCAGGTCCATGAATATCTGCAGCGGGGCGGTGCCATCGCCGCGCTGCAGACGCGATTAAAAGAACTCGATCTACAGACAATCGGCGGCTTCCGCAATGCGGTTATCAGCTTTGCATCGGCTGCGGAAATCGCCGAGAACCGGGAGCGGATCCTCGCCGACGCGGCGATTCTCAAGGAGCTGGGCGCCCACTCGCTGGTGGCGGGCTGCGACGCTCCGGATTCGGGCCAGCTGGATTTGGCCGCGCTGGAAAAAATCGCCGCCAGCTTCGCGGCAGTGGCGCACTCGCTCGCCCGCTTCGACGTCGATCTTTTGCTGGAGTTCAATTGGGGACCGGTAAAATCCATCGCCACCGCCAGGCGGGTCTGCGAGATGACCCGGGCGGAAAATGTGGGCATTCTCTTCGACCCGGCCCATTACTATTTTACCCCCGCCAAAGCGGAGATGCTAACCCCCGAACTCGTCGGGTGGATACGCCACGTCCACGTCGACAATATGCGCGCCGTACCACCCGAATACGGAAATTGCAATGCCGATCGCGTCTTGCCCGGCGATCCGCAGGGTTGCCTGGATTTGGGCCAGCTCTTCGGCGCGATCGAGAGCGGGGGCTACGCGGGCGATTTTTCCATCGAAATGTTCTCGCAGGAGCTCTGGTCGCTGCCCATCGACGCAGCGGCGCAGCGCATGTATCAGAGCCTATTGCCATTGACCACAGGTGAATAATACCAGATTGAACGGACAATGTCCTGATGTAAACTGCTTTTCTCAGACTGAAATCGCCCAACATGCGGACATCAGTTAATCAAATTGGTATAAGCGCGGGTAGTAAAGGGGAATGGCCATGAATGACAGAGAGCGATTTTCGGCGACGATGTCCTTTGGCACACCGGACAGAATTCCCTATTGGGACTTCGGCATGCTGCCCGGCACGCTCGACAGGTGGCGCGCGGAAGGTCTGCCGAGTAATGCCGGGATCAACGAGCTATTCGCACTCGACGACCGCCGGAAAATCGGCGTCGATTTTACCATGGAGCCCAAATTCGAGATCGAAGTTTTATCGGAGGACGCCGGATATCGGGTGTTCAGAGATCAATTCGGGATCGTGCAGCGGAAGCAATTGGCCAATCTCCCCGGCATGCCGGAGTTTTTGCAGCATCCCATAACGGACCGGCGCGATTTCCAAAAGATGAAAGTGCGCTACGATCCGGCATCCAGCGCCAGATATCCGCGCGATTGGCCGAGCTTTGCCAAAGAGCATGGCGACGACCGGGATTTTACCCTCTATCTCCAGGAATTCCGCCACGTTGGTTTTTTTGGCCCGCTGCGCAACTGGATGGGGCTGGAGTGCCTGCTCTTCGCCATGGTCGAGCAACCGGCCTGGGTCGAGGAAATGACCGATTTTGTCGCCGACTATATCATCGGGATCAGGGAGCAGATCCCCGCGGAGATCACCATCGATTATATCACCTTTTTCGAAGATATCGGCTATAAGACCTCGACCCTGATCTCGCCGGCGATGTTCAAGCGCTTTATGTCGGGACCCTATCGCAGAGTCACCGACTGTTTCAGGCAATATGGCACGAAGTGCTTCTTTGCCGATTCGGACGGCTACAACGACAATTTGATCCCGCTGTGGCTGGATGCCGGGGTCAATGGCTTTTCGCCGATGGAAGTGCAGGCCAAGGGCCTGGGGCCGGTGGAACTGAGAGCTAAGTATCCCGAGCTTCTGCTCTACGGCGGTATGGACAAAAGAGCGCTCGCTCGGGACCGACGGGCCGTCTACGATGATATCATGGCCAAAGTGCCCGCGATGATCGACAGCGGTGGCTTTGTTCCGACCATGGACCACCAGGTCCCGCCAGATGCCTCATTTGACAACTATTGCTATTATTGGGATCTGCTAAAGGCGGTTGCCGAGGACCGGCAAAAACCGGAACCCAATAACTGGAAACTGCGAGATTTTTTGGCCCAGTACTCAGCGGTGGAATTGGCGTAAACGCATCCCAATCGACACCGCGCCCGAGGTTCGGCCAGAAAATGCGATCCCAATATCTGCAATGACTACCGCCGCGCGCTAAAGTCGCGGCCTGAGACGACCAAGCCCATGGATACATCATTCGCCGAGCAAATCCACCAGGCATCCCTGCAGTTGCTCGCAGATCCCGGCGTCCGCTTCGAACACGACGCCATTTACGAGCTGCTACTAAAGCGCGGAGCAAAGCCGGGCAACGACGCCCACGTGGTCCGCATTCGGGAGGAAATGGTCGAGCAGTATTTGCAGCTTTGCCCGGAGCGAGCAATGCTCCACAATCGCCTTGGCGAACCGACCGAAATCACCTGCAACTCCGATCCGATCTTCTGGTCAGTACCCGGCATCAACCTCTACCGGCGGGGCGAACTAAGACCTTTCAGGTTGCAGGATATGGAGGAAATGACGCGCCTATTGGATCAACTCTCCAATGTCGCCGTGGTATTTGGCGTGTCACTGGACGACATCCCGCCGCCGGCTCGCGATGTGGTGGGGCTGCGCGCCATGGCCGAGAACACGGCAAAGCACATCCGAGTCCTGTGCTTTGCGCCGCGGAGCATGGACATCATGCTGGAGATGCGCAGCGCGATTGGAGACTACAACTGGTTCAGTATCGGTTTCACCGCCCATGGTCCGCTGCGCTGGACGCATCTGGCCCTGGATGTTTTCCGCCGGACGGCGGGGCATGGCATCCCGACGACGGTCAATGGCGAGCCCATGGCCGGCACCTCCGCACCAGTGACGCTGGCCGGCATCGTTGTCAATCAGATTCTGGAACCGGGCCGCCCCTGCATCTACAACTTCGGGCTGGCCCACACCTTCGATATGAAGACCGGCATCGCGGTGACCGGCGGCCCGGAAAATGCGCTCTTCGCCAGGGTCTCGGCCATTATGGGGCGATTCTACCTCTTGCCATCCGCATCCTGGGTCTCATCGGAAGCCATGTCTCCCGACGCACAGGCGGCGCTTGAAAAGATGTTCGGGTTTCGGACCCACTCCGAAGCCGGGGTGGGCTGTATCTGGGGCGTGGGCCAGCTCGAGTCCGAACTGACCTTCTCGCCGGCGCAGGCAGTTATCGACGATGAAATGATCGCATTCAATCGGCGATACTCACGAGGAATTTCGCTCAGCGATTCGAGCCTCGCCGTAGACCTAACGCGTGCGGTGGGCATCGCCGGCTCCTTCCTCGATCGAGACCACACTCTGGAGCATTTCCGCACCGAGCTCTTCGAGCCATCGGTGCTCTTCCGCAAGAGACGAGCGAATTGGGTCGCAGAGGGGCGACAATCTCTGGAAGAGCGCGCCGAAGATCTCGCCGACGAATTGATCCGCCGGCCCGTTCGCCATCCACTGGACGATGCGGTGAAAGACACCCTCGCTGCGCTGGTTGCAGACTACGGCGCACAATTGGAGAAAAGTGATGATTGCACAAAATGAAAGCGCACTTGAACTGCCCTTTGCCGCCGCGGCTTTGGATCTGAGTTTGCGACCGGAAGTCGAGCAACTACGCGATGCGGCGCTGCAGTTGCAGCGTTTCGGGGTACACGGGATTCCGACGCTGCCAACGATCGACGCCGCCGCCTGGTCGGAGCATGCGCCCGATGAGGACTGGCTGATCTGGCGCGCCCGGCGGACGGCGGCCCGACTCGAAAATATGCCGCTCGTGCTCGCGCCGGGCGAGCGCGTGGTCGGGCGCCCCGATCTGCGTCCACCCACGCCCGCAGAAGCGCAGGCCGTCGTAGACGCACAGCAGGTGCTGGAGACCATCCCGTCATATCCCGGTGGCGATAGCGGACATTTCCACCCGGATTTCGCCAAGCTATTCGAGGTGGGCATCGGCGGAATTCGGGCTGAGATCCGGGAGCGAGATGAGCAAGCACCGAGGGTGGAACAGCGCACATTTTACCGCGCCTGCGATATCGCGCTGCAGGGCATGTCCACCTATGCACAAAGAGTCGCCGACACCTGCGAACAAGCCGCAGACCCAGCGCCGGACACAGCGCCGGGGCACGACCTCGCCCGCATCTGCCGCAAGGTCGCCACCGCGCCGCCGACCACCTTTCACGAAGCGCTGGAATTGATGTTCCTGACCACCATCGCCCTGTGGTTCGGGGAGGATCACGGCCTCACCACACCAGGCCGGATGGACCAGACACTGCGGTCATTCTACGAGGCCGATCTGGCCGCCGGCCGCATCGACCGCGAGGAGGCCTTCGAGCTGATCTGCCTGCTCTATATCCAGCTAAATATGATCCTGGGGGCCGGGTCGGCGCTATCGGTTATGGTCGGTGGCCGCGATCCCCACGGGCGCGATGCCACCTGCGAGCTGACCTATCTCTGTCTGGCCGCACGCCAGGCCACCCAGCTGGCCTATCCCACCGTGGGGCTGGCCTGGCACGAGGGCACCCCGGCGGAGCTGAGCGATTTTTCGTGCCGCATGCTGCGCACCGGTATCGGCGACCCCGCATTTTTCAACGACGAGCTGATCGCCGCCGGTTTGCGCGACCACGGCGTGGCGGACGCGGACGCCTACAACTATATGAACTCGACCTGTGTCGAGATCAAAGTGGTGGGCACTTCCAATATGTGGGTTACCGCGCCCTACTTTAACTGTCCGCAGGGCCTGCTAGACGTTATGGATACACTCGCCGATCAGCCCGAGCCAGCCACCTTCGCCGAGTTCAATTCCCTGGTGCGAAATCACCTGGCCGCGACCGTGCGAGCATCTGCCGAAGGTCTCGACGCCACCTGGCAGCGCCGCGCCGAAACGGGCTGCTTTCCGCTGGCGAGCTGCTTTATCGACGACTGTCTGGCCCAGGGCCTGGACTTCGACCGCGGCGGCGCGCGCTACAACTGGGTGGAAAACTCCTTTGTCGGCCTAGCCAATCTGGTGGACGGTCTCATCGCGGTCAAATATCTCATCTACGACCAGCGCGAGCTGTCTCTCGCTGCATTCCGCCAATTGCTACTCACCGACTACGAGGGCTGCGAAGCGCTGCGCCAGCGCATCCTCAACCGCCTCCCCAGCTATGGCAACGACGACGATGAGGCAGATGCGCTCGCCGCCGAATGGGCCAAATTTCTTACCGCTACCACCGCGGCCAATACCGTCGGGCTACACCCCTATGTCCCCGGGTTTTTCTGCTGGGTGATGCACGAGCGATTTGGCTCTAAAACCGGCGCCACGCCAGATGGTCGCCGGGCTGGCTTTCCCCTCGCCGACGGGGCCGGCGCGGCGCAGGGCCGCGAAAAGGCGGGACCGACGGCATCGGTGCTCTCGACGACGAAATGGAATCACCAAAGCGCGCTCGGAGGGCTCGTTCACAATGTGAAATTCTCCAAGGCCGCGCTGCGGACCGATCAGGCCCTCGCCGCGCTGCGCAGTCTCGTCGAAACCTTTCTGCGACGCGGCGGATTCGAAATACAGGTCAATGTGATCGACACCGATATCCTGCGCGATGCCCAGACACACCCGGAGGAATATGCAGATCTGCTGGTCAGGGTGGCCGGCTATTCCGACTATTTCGTACACCTAGATCCGAATATGCAGGCGGAGGTAATAGCGCGCACCGAACACGCCTCGGTATAATGACAGGTTGCACTGATATCGTGCGCCCTTTGCCACTGGGATTGGGCATGCCACCGTACCACAGGCGCAGATAGCGATATCGCCCCGCTGAGAGCAGATGCGCTCGGCGGGGCGTTTTTGCGCGCCCATTGGTCGAGCATGTCCCGGTTGCTGGGGCATTTATTGCGCTGTGCTGAATTGGCGTTCCGTTGCCTTGAGATCGATACAGATCATGGTATTCAAGCCATCTCCTGCCGGCGGATAATCTCGTCCTGGGCGTGCCTGGCCATATCGACAAAGACGGCGCTATAGCCGGTGATGCGCACCATCAGATCGCGGTGCTCTTCGGGGTGGAGCTGGGCCTGGCGCAGTTGTTCTGAGGAGCAGACGGAAAGCTGACACTGCAGACCGCCGAGGTCGAAATAGGTGCGCAGCAGCGCGGCGAGGCGATCGAGACCCATCTCGCCGCTGACCAACTCTGGCTGCAGGCGGATATTGAGCGCGCCCGAGTTGATGCCCTGCAGCGGGAGTTTGGCCACCGATTTGAGCATCGAAGTCAGGCCATTGCGACAGCTGCCGGGATAGGGCGAGGTATTTTCGCTGAGCGGCTGGCCAGCGCGACGGCCATCGGGGGTGGCGTCGGTCGCCGCCCCGAGGCGGACATGGCGCATATCCGTCTCCAGACAGCGGAAGACGATCACCGCCTCGTCGGTGCCCGGGCGGGCGGCGCGGTCAATTTCGGCCTGCACTGCGGCGAGCACCCGCGCGGCGTGGCCATCGGCCCGCTCGTCGTCCTGGCCGAATTTGGCGGTGTTGAGACAGCGCTGGCGCAGGGCCTCGCGCCCGGCGAAGTCGTCGCGCAGCGCTTGCTGCAAATCGGCGAGGGCCACCTGCTGCGACCGCAGCATCAACTCGTCGACGGCGGCAAAGCAGTCGGCGGCGGTGGCGATAGCGCTGATGGCGCAGGTGAGAGTGGGATAGCGCACCCCGCCCTGGCTCCAGGAGCGAGCCCGGTCGATGGGACCGTCGAGAAAGCAGTCGTCCACCCGCAAAATACCCGGACCCAGCGTCTCCCACTCCCGGCGACGCTGGCGCAATTGCTCACACTGGGTAGTGATCTCCTCGCGAAAGCACTCGGCAAAGCGCTCGTAGAGCGCGTCGATAGACGGCAATTCGCCGGCAAAGCTGAACAGCGCGTCGAGAAAATACTGGGGCAGCACCGCCTGATGGCCACCCACCTCGCGCTGAATACCGGGGATATCGGGCCAATTGCAGCCGTGCATGGTATAGCCGACGGCATCTGCGGCGGCGATGCCGCAGTGGCGCATGGCGGGGATGATATTCTCGTCGTTGTAAACCATAAAGCTGGCATTGTCGCGCATTTTACGGCAGGCCAAACGCCAGATCTCATCCGACAAATCCGCACTATAGCGCAGCACCATCACCGGGTTTTCATAACGCGGGTCCACCCGCTCCAGCAAGAGTTCGGTCAGTTCGTCACTCGCTGGCACGCCATCGGGTCGATAGCCGCCCAGGACCACGTATTGCGGGGCGTCGTAGGTGAGATTGCGCTGCCAGCCGGTATCGGTCTCGCTGCCACCGCTCATCTGATGCTCGCCGCGGCCGAGGATCAAGTTGTTCTTGGAGTAGAAATCGGCCACCAACTCCCCGGCCTGGCTCCGGCTCAGCCGACCGGCCGCCAAATCGCGTCGGTAGAAGGGTAATAGCAGCACGTCGAGCCGACCGAAGGTGAGAGTGGGATTGGTCGCCACCATGGTGCAGTAGACATGGCCGACCAGCCAGATCAGCTGCAGCGCTTCGGCAAAGGTCTGCGGTGGGCGTTCGGCCAGAGCGGCGCAGTGATCGGCAGGGGCGATAAGCCCCGCGTCCCGAGCGCTTGCGGCATAGCGACAAGCGTAGTGGCGAAAGGCCTGATAGACCCGCACCGCACCGCGCAGGAAATCGAGCGTCTCCTCGCTCTCGCCCTTAGCTGCACATTCGTCCAGGACCGCCTGGGCGCGCTGCTCTAAACCGACCAGACCCAATTCGAGCAAGCGCTCCCAGGCGAAACACTCGTGGCCGCCATCGCGCATCCAGGGGGGAATGGCGCGCCCATCCCAGTTGGCGACGGTCGTCTGAAAAAACGCCTCCCCCTCCACGTCGGGCACTTCTTCGCCAATGCGGCCGACGAGCAAATCGCCAGCCGCCACCGGCACGTCGATATGATCGAGCAGATGGTAGAGTCCCTCCCCCAGTTGCAGGGGCTGTGCCAGACCACCGACGTGGAGGTCGGCCTCGCGCGTCTTGCGCAACCGCTCTAAGGTCGTGCTGCGAATTTCCTTATATGTCAGTTCTATCATGCGCCAATCTCCTAATGTCGCCTGCTCTGCCTTGCTCGAGAATGGAGTCGCAGATCTCTACAGCAGTTTATCAAACCGGAATCAGACGGGGGAATTCACTTCGCTTCGCCGAACAGCCCAAAGCAAAGGATGTCGAATCCTCTACAGTCTGTCGATAACGCCCCAATGCCCTTTCCTTATTGGTGTTGGCATAGCAATACATGCAACCGTGTGGGCAGGTATCGTAGGTACCAATATCACGGCTCTCCCAACAACCGCATTCATCTCGCGTGGGGTTGAGTTTGCCATCAATATCTATTTCGAGCAACTCCGCAATTAAGTCGCCATCCACACAGCGAGCCTTGTGGATCCGAGGTTCTGCCTCGTGCAGCAAGTAATCACCGCAGCAAGTGTGGAGGTCAATGCCATAGCCGTGTGCTAGCTCCGCCATTTCAAGGGCAAAGGCCACTTGCTCTTGCTGCATTAAATCAAATATGTAGGTGTCCGGATTTCGGATCTTGGAACTCAAAATCTTATCGCGACTCTCCGGGTCGACACGAAAACATATGCCCTCTTCGGCATAAATCTGCTCAAAGTTGCGCAGGACTTTACCGTAGTAGTCCACATAGCTGAAGGTGCACCGCTCGGTAGCTCCCTGGATCTCTGAGCACATCTCGGCGAAGGTCTCGCGCACCCGGGAAAGCGGAGTAATCGAAGAGAGCACAATCGGGTCAAAGCGCCACAACACATGCCTGGGTGAATAGCGTCGGGAGAGGTAGTGTGCCTGTTCGACCGCAGTCTGCCACCGAATCGTCCCGCGCTCCAATTCGCGCGGAAGCCCGGTAATCGTAAACTGGAAGTAGAACTTATAACCTCGTTCGTCCAACTCATCTAGGTGGTGGATCAGCGCTTGGTAATTCTTTGACCAAAACGCGATGAATAGCACATCCTCCGGTCGCAGCGATACCGCGAATTTGCGACCGCCGAAGGGGTTGAGATAACCAGCGGCACCTTCGCGAATTCGGGCCATGAGCCACTCCAGATAAAATGCCGGGATATCCGTGCGCCGCGAAATGGAAATAATCCGACCCTGCATCGATCAGTCCTCAAAGATCTCGACATGATGTGTCGATTGGCTCCTACTCCGGCTGCAAATCCTTCCTCGCCTTCATATCTTCAATCATCTGCTGCCAGTATTTGGCTAGAAATGGAGGATTGCTCATGCTATCGAGCACGTAGCAGCGATTCGCCCGGGACAGATCCAGAACCGACGTGATCATCTCTTCTTGATAAAATCCCGCTTCGGCCAGGGGAATGCCATTGGGTTCGCGGATGAAGGACGATCCGCTGGAGGTCTGTTTGCCATCCGGAGCTTCGCCGATGGTATTGGCAACGCTGTGGAATATCTTGGCATCGGGTCCGACGGGCTGCTGAGCACGACCGGAAGTGCGCTTCCAGCAAACCGCTTCGATCTCATCTGAACTGCAGGATGGCTGAAAGAGAATTTCTGCGGTCCTCTGGCGGCGCATCATACAATTCTGGTAAGACTTTCGCCAAGTCCTCTCAGTCCACGACTCATAACAGTATCCTCCCATAGATCCTCAGTACCGGGATGGAACCAGGGCAATGTGATTCTCCTAGCCCTCTGCCAGAGGCCGATACGTTTCGGGGGCGCTGGTCTTGATGACATCCTCTTCGAGAAATTCCTTCCACGTCGCATGGGTCCACAGGGCGCTGGCGCGCACCAATTCAGTGCACGCCGCCTCGGCTCTATCCTCCCCATAGTGCGCCAGGGCCTTTTCGAATAGCCCCCGCGCCTCTTTAAGCAGATCGATCGCCTCCGGACGCGCAAAGGTCTCCAACCCCTCGGCGATCAGCGAGGGGCCGTATTCCATGGTGCCATTGCTCAAATTGGCCAAATAGGGCTCGAGCGCGCTCCACGGCTTGCCCAAATAGTCGGTGTAGCGCTGCTGGTCGGGATATTTCTCTCTGCCCCGCGCGTCTGCGCACGCCGCCGTCGCCAGATCGCAGCCCAGAGCCTCGGCCAGCGGCAGCGCGCGTTTGAAATAGGTGGTGTGCACCGGCAGCCCGCCCACGTAGCGAAAACCGGACGTAAAGGCCCACTTGCACAAATTCTCATTGGCCAGCTGCTGCATGCCCTGATTGCTGGCGCACGAGATCGAAGCAAAGGGCATGCCCTCGAGATCACCGCTCCACAGAAATGGATAGCAGCGCTCGATAAATAAATGGCTCTGCGCACTCGGCCCCCAACAGTGCACCGGATCGGCCAAAATCCAGCCATTGGCGCTTTTGAGCTTGGCCATCAACTCTCCCTCCCCGCCCATCGCGTCTTTCTGGGTGCACTCATGCACCTCGCTGCGGATACAGCTAAAGCAACTGGCGCAGGGCTTGAAGGTATAGCGGTTCAGATGGACCCATTCCACCTCAACCCCCTCCACGCTCTCGGCCCCCTCGACCGCCGCCCGAAGCAGGGTGGCCGTAAAGCCCTTGGTGCGACCGCTGGCCAGTAGTGCCAGGACATGTGCCATTAGTTCCTCCTCCCACTCAATGCTATCGCTGCGCGCTGCGCCCTTTTATAATGCGTGCTCCACCTGCTTGCAGCAGGTGCAAATGGACCATTTACCCCATGCCAAACACTTGCTCTTTGAGATCGAGATAATACAGATAGTCGTCCGGATTGACATCCGGCGGGCAGCGGTGATCGCAGAAGGGAATATAGCCGCCGCGTTCGACCAATGGAACAAGAGTTTCCATATAGGCCTTGATCGCCTGCTTGCCCTTGATCATTTCCAATTTGTCAAACCCGCCCATAATCCGGAGTTCCTTACCGTATTCGTCGAGGAGTTCGGCTGGATGGACACAGCTATTTACCTCGTAGGGAAATAGGCAATTTATCCCCGCCTCCAAAAAGCCGGGCATCAGGTGCCTGACATCCCCGTCACTATCCGTATACCAAATATCAATTCCCGCGGCTTTTAGTTTCTCGCCGATGCGTTTGTATCGGGGCACGACGACATTAGTGAAGAAATCGAGTGAAACGATAGGGCCATTTTTGAAGCAGATATCTTCCCAACCCGACGCAAAATCCACATCGATATGAGGGAGGATCTGGTCGAGGGCATCCTCGACGAGCAAACAGCAGCTTTCGACCATGTCTTCAACCATCTCGGGATAATCGTAACACGCATAAGCCAGCCCCTCAAAGGTGAGCATATTGCGAATTCTACCAATCATCGACCCGCAGTTTACGCCCAATGGATAGTCCCGCGTCGGGGGATGGGCTGCGCGCAGGGCTTCCACATCTACTTTGCGGGCCGGGTCGTCGCGGCGGAATCGCTCGTCCTTGCATCTTTGCCAATCGTCGGGTGTGACAATGCTGGCTTTGATATAGTGTGGAATGGTGTCGTGCCCATCCTTGGGTAATTCGGCCAGCAGGCCATCCGCATTGACAATGATTTTTCTGGTCGCGGTTTCTTCGACCACGCTCTGGGCAAAAACGGGGTCCATCCACACATTGCCACCAATGCCCCTGATGATGTCAAAATTGAAAAACACATCTGCTTCGGCATTGTTGGTGATCCCATTATCGGCGAAGACATCCCAGAGCTGAAAATTCTCGTTCCAGTAGCCGAATTCCATATTGAAACAGCGGTCGACGGGCTTGTAGTGCAGCTGATTGTTAAAGCGCTCGCGATCGGTCATGGTCCCACGCCATTTTTGGCGCTGCGGGCTAATACTCATACCAACTCCTCTAATGAAAGTATAGTGTCAGAACTATTTAGTTCCTTCCACGCAATGCCATTATTGTGCCATGTAATCTTTTAAAACGCGTGTTCGGTCCGCTCGATCACGTGCTGCTGCAGCGCCGGGTCGAGGGTCACGAATACCGTCGAAAAACCCCACACTCGGACCAGCAACGTGCGATAGCGCGGATCCGTCGGATTGTCGCGCGCCGCCAGCAGGGTTTCCTGGTCCACCATATTCACCTGCAGCGTCGTGGTGCAGGGCATCTTCAGGAAAGTATCGACGAAGGAGACGAATTTCTCATAGCCCTCCTCGCCTTTTAGCGCCGACGGATGGAAGGCCATATCCAGCACCGAGCCGTGCCCCGCCTTGCGCAGATCCACCTTGCCGACCGATTTTAATACCGCCGTCGGGCTATTTCTGTCGCGGCCAAGTCCCGGAGAAAAGCTGCTGGCGACATTGTCCTCCTGCCGGCGTCCATCGGGGGTGGCGGGCAGAAAGCGGCGGCGGTGGATGCCAAAGGTCATAAAGCCGGGGGCGGTCTTGCCGCCAGGGCCGGGCTCGTTTTGCACCCGCTCGCAGAGCTCGTCGCAGAAATGCTCGGCCACCTCCTTGAGGATATGGTCGACCGCGTCGTCGTCATTGCCGTATTTGGGCGCTCGGTTGAGAATTTTCTGGCGCAGGGGCTCGTAGCCGACGAAGTCGTTTCTCAACGCCTCATTGAGCTCGGCCCAGCTCAGGCTTTCCTCGTCGAAAATAAATTTCTCAATCGCCGCCAGTCCATCGGCCACATTGCCCATCTGCGATGGAATCCGACCCCAGATGCTATAGCGCACCCCATCGGTAGCCGCCGCCTCCAGACAGTCGTCGAGGCTTGCGGCAAAATAGGGGAAGGTCACCTCGGCTTTGCCGCCGCTGTCCTCGGGGATCTCGGCCTCCATCCGCCCTTTAAAATCGTCCATCACCTCTGCAAAGCTCGCAAAGGACTCCTGCTCTGCTCTGCCAACCGTCTCGTTGAGCATCGGCAGCGTATCGAAATTCTTAAAGCTGATGGTGCTCTTGCCGCCAATGATCAGCTCGGAGCAGCCATCGTTGCAGTAGTCGCGCGCGTCCTTGATCGGGATGCCCAGTTTTAGCAGTCCGGGAATGGCGACCTCGTCGTTGAAATAGGCCGGATTACTCAAGCCCTTGCAACTGAGGCGCGCGCTGAGTTCCAACAGTTGGCGGGGAGAATCGGCGAAGAAGCGCACATTGAGCTTGGGCTCGGGCAGCATCAGCCGACCACCGGCCACCAGGCACATATAGCTCAGCTCATTGCAGGCATCGGCGCCCTGGGCTGTCTGTCCGGCGAGGGCGATATTACGCAGCGAATCGTTGTTGCCAGCAAAGTAGTTCAGCTTGACGAAATAGTTTTCCAGCAATTCCTGCGCTGATTCCGGCGTGAGCCTGCCCGCCTCGATATCCGCAGTGTAGAGCGGATACATCCACTGGTCGAAGCGGCCATTGCTGCCGCGCCCGCCGAACATAAAGGTAAACCACATCATCTGCAGCCCGGCCTGAAAGGTCTGCGGTGGCCCGACCGACAGCTGCCGACAGGCCGCGCCGATCTGCGCCAACTCCTCCCGGCACTCAGCATCTTGCGTTTCGGCGGCCAGGACCTCGGCGTAGAGGGCGTGTTTTTCGGCGAAGCAGCCAGCGGCTTCATACGCCAAAACCGCCGCTGCGAGAAAATCTCGCTTGGTCGGATCCGTCTCGGTCGCCAGCTGCTGTCGCGCCCGTTCGGCTAAGCCCGTATATCCCCAATGCACGAGATTGGCATGACCGGGCGTATAGTGCCCATTGTAATAGCCCAGATCAATACTGCTGCCCTCGGCCAGATCGACCATGGTGACGCCCGCAATCATGTCCAGAGATTGGACGACGGGCGGAGTCGCTTCCAAGAGCGTGGCAAAATCCCTGGCCCGACCCACCAGCGTCGGTTCCTCCGATCCCTTTAACACCTTGCTCAGGCGGTGTTTTTCGTACTCGCCATTCCAGTAATTCTCGCGGAGTTTATAGCTGCGGCTATTCGGGGTCAGATCCAAATCTCGCATGGCAATTTCTCCAGGTTGAAAAGTTTAAACAACTCACTCGACATGTTTGGCAGCCATCAGCTGCCGACATAAACTTCTAATCCACAGGAGCGCACCCATTCTCCGATCTGCTCCATCTGCTCCTTGCCGGGGGGTTCCAGATCGCGCTGCTGATATTCGTAGCCGAGCCGCGCGTATTTCGACTCGCCCAGCTTGTGATAGGGCAATAGTTTGACCTGGACGATGCCCTCGACCTCGGCCAAAAATTGGGCGCCGCGCACCACATCCTCCCTGGCGTCGTTGACGCCTGGAATAATCGGCATGCGTATTTCGATGGACATGCCGTATTCGCCCAGCTTTGTGAGATTTTTCAAGATCAGCTCATTGTCCGTACCGGTGTGTTCTTTGTGTTGGGCCAAGCCGATGTGTTTGAGATCGTAGAGCACGTAGTCGACATAGGGCAGCAGTTGTTGTAACACTCGCCATGGAGTCTGCCCCGAAGTATCAAGTGACGTGTGGAGATTTTCGGCCTTGCACTGTTTGAGCAGTTCCAGCACAAAGCCGTGCTGCAGCGTGGCCTCGCCGCCTGACAAGGTGATGCCGCCACCGGAATTTTCGTAGAATGGGATATCCTTCCGCAATTCCACCATCAGCTCTTCAACGCCCATTTCCCGGCCCTCCATCACCAGCGCTTCGGCATAGCAGACTTCGACGCACTCGCCGCAGAGCGTGCATTGATTCCGGTGATAGGCGCGGGTCCCGTCGGGCAGCTTTTCGTGTGCGCCCTGTGGGCAGACCGCAAAACACTCGCCGCAGTCGATGCACTTATTCTCGAAAAATACCAGTTCGGGCTTGGGCGCGAGGGCTTCCGGGTTGTGGCACCACCAGCAATTGAGCGGACAGCCTTTGAAAAACACCGTCGTGCGAATGCCCGGCCCGTCGTGGACAGCGAACTTCTTTATGTCGAAGATCAACCCCTTTATTTCTTGCCCTATTATCACCAATTTATTCAACAAATTTAAAACTCGAGGAAACTTATGAAGAATTGTTTTTATATATTAATTTTACTTCC
>PVBE010889629.1_pt1 | contig 23626 bp, 16 predicted proteins | sample 1631181 | NCBI WGS metagenome assembly PVBE01 (sample SAMN08397723, study PRJNA350692) | Marine metagenome, whole genome shotgun sequencing project. | isolation source: water | place: Pacific Ocean | collected 2012-04 | reverse complement strand
CCCTCACCGGGCGAGAGATAAGCTTCGAGGAGACCCAACTTCACCTGGCAGTCCCGAAGTTCGAGCGGGAGCAGGGCTACGAGGCCCGGAAGCGCTTGTCCCTACCGACCCTCGAGCCCCGGGATCGCCTGCTCTCCCAGGCCACCGAGGTGGAATGCACACTGCGGGCCGAGGATGCCTGCGGAGAGGCTCGCCGCTGCCTCGACTGCGGAATCAACACCATCTTCGATGGTCAGCGCTGCATCCTCTGCGGTGGCTGCGCCGACGTGTGCCCGGAACTCTGTCTACGCATCGTGTCCGTCGATCGACTCGTGGGTGACGAGGCTCTGTCCGAAGTCTTGGACCGCCACCTCGACAACCACGACCCCGCCGAAGCGTCGGCGATCCTCAAGGACGAGGACCGCTGTATCCGCTGCGGACTCTGCGCCGAGCGCTGCCCCAGCGGCGCCATCACCATGGAACGCTTCCTGTTCGAGGAGAGCATCCGATGTCCGATCGACTAAAACCGGAAGAGCCCACGCGCCGTGACGTGCTCGGCATCGCCAGCACCGTCGCTGCTGGCTGTGCCTTGGCCGCCTGCGTGGCGGGCATGGCCTTGCTGCCGATGCCGCGGCTCCTTCCCGAGCCCTCGGCCCGCTTCCGTCTGGGTCGCCCCGACGAGTTTCCCGCGGGAACCGAGCGCGTGTTCACCGAGCGCAACGTGCTGGTCGTGGCATCCGAACGTGGGCTGGCCGCGATCTCTCTGGAGTGCACCCACCTGGGCTGCATCGTGTCAAAGGACGACGGTGGGTTCACCTGCCCCTGCCACGGCTCGCGCTTCGGCCTGGACGGATCGGTGGCTCGCGGGCCTGCGCCCAAGGCACTGCCCTGGTTCGAGGTCTCCCGAGCGGCCAACGGCACGCTGGTGGCGGACGCGACGACCGAGGTGCCCGCCGACACCTGGTTCGCGTTGGACGGAGAGGGGCAGCGGGCATGAGCGTCGAAGGTACCCACGGCGCGCTCGAGACCCTGCGCCGAGCACCACGACTGTTCTGGGATTCGATGATCAGGCATGGCCGTCCCGTGACGGACCGTAGTCGTTCCCAGGTGGTCTTCACCAACCTCTTCCTCCACCTGCACCCCACGCGCATCCACGCCCGCACCCTGCACGTGAGCACCACGATGGCCCTGGGCATGGTGACCACGGCCTTGTTTGGCGTGCTCACCGTCACCGGCGTGCTGCTGATGATCTACTACAAGCCATCGGTGGACCTAGCCTACGACAGCATCAAGGACCTGCAGTACGTGGTCCCCAGCGGCCGCTACATGCGCAACGTGCACCGCTGGTCGGCCCACCTCATGGTGGCCGCCGTCATGCTCCACATGGGCCGCGTCTTCTATACGGGGTCCTACCGCAAACCCAGGGAGTTCAACTGGTTGCTGGGCATGGCGCTGTTCGTTCTCACGCTAGGCCTGTCCTTCACGGGCTACCTGCTGCCCTGGGACCAGCTGGCCTACTGGGCCATCACGGTGGGGGCCAACATCGCAGCCTCGCCCCGTGAGCTCACCGATGCCTTGGGGCTGACCGCTTTCTTCGATCCCGGCGGGCTAATCAAGCAGCTGTTGCTTGGGGCCAGCGGCGTTGGGCAGGAAGCCCTGATCCGATTCTACGTGCTGCACGTGATGGTGCTGCCCCTGGCCCTGACCATCGTGCTCGGTTTGCACTTCTGGCGCATCCGCAAGGACGGCGGCCTCGCTCGACCTGGCATCGCCCCGACCCACGCGAGCAAGGGCGCGGCGGTGGCGGGGACGCCTCCATCCACGGCCGCGGCCTCGCCCACCAAGACCTATGGCCTGATGGCCGTGGTCAGGGACCGGAAGCCCGCGACCAACCTCGATCCTGCCGACACCGTGCCCTCGTGGCCCTATCTCTTCCGCGCCGAGCTGATGCTGCTGATCGGCACGCTGATGATCTGCCTGGTGCTGGGCATGTTCTTCGACGCGCCGCTGACGGAGCTGGCCAATCCCTCCGTGCCGGAGAACCCGGCCAAGGCGCCCTGGTACTTCCTGGGCTTGCAGGAGCTGGTCTCCTACTCGGCCTTCGTCGGGGGGGTGGTCATCCCCGCCGTGGTCGTCATCGGGCTGTCCTTGATCCCCTACCTGGATCGGGAACGATACGAGCCGGGCGTGTACTTCAGCGGCGCGCAGGGCCGCAGCGTCGCGCTGTGCTCCCTGATCTTCGGGACCGTGGTAGCCACGCTGACGGTGGCCTTCCCCGTGACCTTCGGCTGGCTGCGGGACTGGTTCCCGTCCATGCCGCAGCTGGTCATCATCTTCCTGAACCCCGGGACGCTCCTGACTGCCGCCATCGTCGGTTGGTCCCTGTGGGTCCACCGCCAGACCCGGTCCACGCGCATGTCTGCCATCGCGCTGTTCACCTGCTTCGTCGCAGGCTTCGTGATCCTGACCTACGTCGCGACGGTCCACCGCGGTCCCAACTGGGACTTCTTCTGGACCCACGCCAGCTGGCCCGTGCACTGAGGGACGCCGCCATGACCACAACCCCGAGCCCCAAGGCCGAGCGCGTCCAGGACGAAGTCCTCGCCAAGGACCATCAGGTCAAGCTCTGGCTGCTGATCCTAAGCGTAGCCTCCGTGCTGCTCCTACTGGTCGCCGCCATCTTAGAGAACCTGCTCGGTGAGTGGCGTTCCCATCAACGCACCCACAGGACCATGCTCCACGAGCAGGCCGTCGAGGACTGGGAGAAGGCCCTGGCCGAGGGCTTCCGGGTCCACCTGCGCCAAGTGGTCGTGCCCGACTTGGATGCCTTCGACCGCTGCATCAGCTGCCACGTGGGCGTCGACAATCCCACCATGGCCGACGCCGCCCTCCCCCACCGCAGCCACCCCGGCGATCTGCACGAGTGGCACGACGTGGAGAAGGTGGGCTGCACCGTCTGTCACGACGGCCAAGGGCGAGGAACGACCAGAGCGGCGGCGCACGGGGACGATCCACACTGGCTGGCCACCCTGCTGACCGGCGACGAGGTCTACACCAGCTGCTCCCGCTGCCACCTCGAAAACGACCTCTACGGTGGTGAGGCCGACCTGTTCTCCCGAGCGGAGTTCCCGGCTCCCCTGGACGAGGGCGAGCTGCGCGCCTCCACGCCGGGCTTCGACTCAGCCGGCGCCCGGGCGATCGTGCGCGGGAAGCGGCTGGCCCTCCGCGAAGGCTGCCTGGGCTGCCATGCCTACCGCGGTCGGGGCGGCTCGCTCGGACCCGACATCACCACCATCGGCGACGCTTCCCGCCACCACTTCGCCTTCGCCCACGTCGAGGGCGAGCACACCATCCGCCAGTGGATGGTGGAGCACTTCCTCGTACCCGAGCGCATCTCGCCAGGGACCCTGATGCCCGAGCTGGGACTGAACCGCGAGGAGGCCGAGGATCTCGCGCTGTACATGATGAGCCTGCATCGCAAGGGCTTTCCTGCGGCCTACACGCCCGACTCGGAGCGCCGCAGCGGTGTGCCTGTCACGGGGCGCGAGCTCTACGCGATCTACTGCAGCGCCTGCCACGGCCCTGACGGGCACGGTAGCACGCTGCGGAACGTCGAGGACGGACTCGTGGCCGAGGTGCCGCCGGACCTGATGGTTCCCTCGTTGAACAATCCCGACACCCTGGCCATCGCGAGTGAGGGCTACCTCACCGCCATCCTCGAGCACGGCCGCCCGGGCACGAGCATGATCGCCTGGGGTTCGGCCAGCGGCGGTGGGCTGCGACCGGAGGAGGTCGACCGGGTGGTGGACTACGTGGCCTCGTGGCAGCCGGAGCCCCCCCTGGCGCCCGACCTGGCTTCGGCCACGGGCGAGGCGGACATCGGGCGCTTCGTGTTCGACCGCAGCTGTGCCTCTTGCCATGGCTCCGAAGGTCAGGGCGACATCGGCATAAGCCTGACCAGTCCCTCCTTCCTGGCCCTGGCCTCGGATGGGTTCCTGCAGGAGACCATCCTCGAGGGGCGGCCGGACAGTGGCATGCCGGGCTGGCGCCAGCTGGACGCCCAGCGCATCGCGGATCTCGTGGCGTGGATGCGGGTGTCACACCCGCTCGAGAGCGACGAACGCGACACCCTGAGCCTGGCCGCCGGTGGCAGGCCGGTGGGGACCGCGACCGCTTCTCGAGAGTTCGGCTCTCTCATCTTCGGCGAACGCTGCGCCATCTGTCATGGTGAGAGCGGTGAAGGCGTGATCGCACCCACGCTCGCCTCTCCAGACTTCCTGGCACTCGTCGACGACAGCTACCTCTACGCAGCGGTGGCACACGGGCGGCCGGGCGCGGGGATGCCCGCCTGGCGCGACCTGGGCTCGGCCGACGTGGCCTCCACCATCCAGCATCTTCGCAGCTGGCAGAGTTCCCCCTCGCGGCGCCTGTCGACGGCGCCCATCGACGGCGACACGGCCCGCGGCGCCGAGGTCTTCGCCTCCAACTGCGTCGGTTGCCACGGCGAGCACGCCGAAGGCGCGGTGGGTCCCCAGCTGAACAACCCGGTGTTCCTCGCGACCGTCTCCGACGCCGTGATCGAGGCCTGGGTCCTGGCCGGGCGCACCAGTACCGCCATGCGCGGCTTCGCCCGGGGCGGCCAGGGCATGACCGAACTGGATCCACAGCGGGTCAAGGACGTGGTCTCGTGGCTGCGCTCCCTCGAGGGGCAGCCTCGGGTGGAGGTAAGCAAACACCCCACCGGAAGCGCCGAAACAGGAGCGGTGGTGTTCGAGCAGTCCTGCTCGGGCTGCCACGGCATCCACGGCGAGGGCGAGAGCGGCCCCGCGCTGGCCAACGCCGACTTCCTGGCGCTGGCCTCGGACGGCTTCCTGCTCGGCACCATGTCCATCGGCCGAGACGGTACCGAGATGCGTCCGGTGCGCAAGTCGCCCCAGTCCATCGTCGACCTCGATTTCGTCCAGCTCGAAGACGTACTCGCACGCCTACGGGCGTGGGAAGCGCACCCACCCAGCGTCGCCGACAGCCACCGCTTCGTGGTCCCCTGGGACCTGGAACGGGGAGAGCGCCTGTTCGCATCCAACTGCGCCGGCTGCCACGGTGAAGAAGGCCGCGCCGAGTTCGACGAACCGGGCAAGGCCTCCGCGTGGGCGCCAGCGCTGAACAACCAGGGCTTCCTCGCCTCGGCCACCGATGGCTTCCTGCAGGCCACCATCATCAATGGACGCGTCAACACCGCGATGCGAGCGTTCGGCGATGGCGCCCAGGGTCTGGTCGATCTGTCGAGCGACGACGTCAACCACATCGTTTCCTACATCCGGAGCTGGTCACGCCAGCCCGACGTGCCCACCACCCTGCTCGCGACGCGCTCCGACAGCGACGACGAACGGGCTGAGTGAACCCTCAACAGGAGTCCAGCATGAACCGCCGCGAGGTCCCCACCCAAATGAGCCGCCGTCGCTTGCTACAGCTCGCGGCCGGCACCGGTGTCACCTGCGCCTTTTGCAAGATGCTCCCTGGCTACGTGAAAGCGGCCAACGCCGCTGCGGAAAACGCCACCGGAGAAGGCGTGCAGCTCTTGCAGTCCGCCTGCCCCTACTGTGGTGTAGGCTGCGGCACGCTCATCAAGGTCCGGGACGGAAAGATCGTGGGCATGGTGCCTGACAAGCGTCACCCCACCAATCGTGGCATCCAGTGCATCAAGGGGCTCAATGCCCACGAGCCCATCTACCGGGACAGATTGACCGAAGTCCTGGTGCGCAAGGACATGAGCGACCCGCTGCGGGGCCACGTGTCTTCCACCAAGGGGCGCTTCGATGACGACGTGTTCAAGGCCATGCCCTACGAAGAGGCCGAGCACCTGGTCACCGAAAAGCTGGTGGAGATCTACAAGGCCAAGGGTGGCAACGCCATCGGCCTGAACGGATCGGGCCAGCTCACGATGGAAGCCCAGTGGATCGAAAACGTCCTGGTCAAGGGTGTCTTGGCCAGCAACTCCATCGAGGCCAACGCCCGGACCTGCATGACCTCCGCGGTCACCGGGTACTTCGCCACCTATGGCAGCGACACGCCGCCAACTTGCTACGACGACATCGAGATGGCCGACTTCATCACCTTCTGGGGCCACAACGCGCGCGAAGCACACCCGGTGCTGTTCTGGCGCGTGGCGGATCACAAGAGCCGCACCGACATCCCCACCATGGTGGCCGACCCGCGCAAGACGGGCACCGTGGCCGGCCTCGAGTCCATCAACCCCCGCAACAGCCATCACGTGCAGACCATGAACGGGGACATCAGCTACCACAACGCCATCGCGTACGTGCTGCTGACCAAGTACCCGCAGGCGATCATGCCCGAGAGCTGGCTGGACGAGAACGTCAACGGCTGGCGCGAATACGTCGAGGGCGTCAAGGCGCGCTACTCGCCGCAGCAGGTGGTCAAGCGCTTGGTACGCCTCGATCAGGGCCGCGTCACGGTGGCGCAGATCGAAGCCATCGCCAAGGACTGGGCCGCCGCAAGCATCAAGGGCCGCGAGCGTGGCCGTGGGGGCGTGCTGACCTTCTGGGGCATCGGCTTCAACCAGATGCTGCACGGGCAGCACAACACCATCGGCCTGGTGAACCTGCACCTGCTCACGGGCAACGTGGGCCGGCCTGGCTGCGGTAGCCACTCCCAGACGGGCCAGCCCAACGCCATGTCCGAGCGGCTCATGGGCGGCCTGACCGGACGCCTGCCCTTCAACCAGGGGCTCGAGAACGAAGCCTGGCGACACCACATCGCCGACGCCTGGGGCGTGTCCCGCGAGCGGCTGGACCAGGTCAGCGTGCTGCCAAACCCCGGCATGGTGATGGGCATGATGGAGCGGGCGCTCAAGGGCGACCTGCTGGCCATGTTCTGGATCTACACCACCCACGTGCACATGCCCGACCTGGACACCCTGGTGCGACCGGCACTCAGCAAGATGTTCGTGGTGGTCCAGGACATCTACCGGCACGCCCCCAACAACCTCTACGCCGACGTCATCTTTCCCGCGGCCACCTGGGGCGAGTGGGTGGGCGGCACCTACATCCAGTCCGAACGGCGCCTGTACGTCTGCGACGGCACGAGCAATCCTCCTCCTGGATGCCGCCCGGACATGGACATAGCCATCGACAAGGGCAAGGCCCTGGCCAAGGCGCTGGGGCTGGATGTGGACGCCATCTTCCCCTACGAGAAGACCATCGAGATGGGCAACGGCCTGATGGCCTATGACAGCCAAGAGGTCTTCCGGGACATCATCGCGGCCAGCAAGGGCTCCGACGCCGACCTCACCGGCATCCTCGAGGTCGAGGAGCAGGATGGTGTCAGCCCCTACGACCAGATGAGGCGGCTGCGCGGCATCCAGTGGCCCGCACCCAACGCCGAGATCGCGCGCCGTGGCGGCACCCCGCGCCGCTACATGGGCCAGGAAGACTGGGCCGACAAGCCCTACGGCAACTTCCGCCAGGCCGACGGCAAGGCCAAGATGAAGCTCTGCGAGCAGACCTACGACGAGCTGGACGAGGTGACCGGAAAGCTGATGGAGTACGGCCACCGGGATCGCCCGGGTGAGGGGCCATTCCTCATCGACGAGCTGGCGGCGGCCAAGAAGGAAGGCCGCAAGAACCTGCTCGAGCGCGCCCGCGACATGGCGCTGCCGCCGGAGCTGCCCGACCTCGACGTCTACGCCAACCGTGGGATGGGGTTGGCCGAGCACAAGAGCTCCGACGTCTACCCCTTCTGGCTCTCCCTGGGCATCGTCTACGAGCACTTCCACACCTCGAAGACCATCCGGGGCGCCACCACCACCGAGCTCGTACCGGAGCAGTACGTCGAGATGCACGCGGACGACGCCGCCCGCTATGGACTCGAGGACGGCGACAAGGTGCGCCTGATGACCCGCCGAGGCAGCTACGAAGCCCGCGTGTCCGTGGGTACCGGCAGCCGGGTGCGGCCCAGCCGCAACCAGGTGTTCCCTGGCCTGCTGTTCAGCCCGTGGAACTTGAGCGTGGCCGACAGCGCGGACCCCAAGGAGAACAAGTGGCTGGTCAACTCCACCAGCCACCGCGCCTGGGACCCGGTCTCCGGCCAGTGCGACTACAAGAAGCTCGCGGCCAGGATCGAGAAGATCGGCTGACGCTCCCAGCGTCCCGTGCTCCATGGACCGCCGCTCCTTCCTCAAGAATGCAACGGCCACCGGTGTCGTCTGCCTGGGGTCGGCCCAGATGGGCACCTCCGTGTTGCAGCGGATCACCGGCGCCTCCGACGAGCCGAGCCACGCCTTCGGGCAGGTCCTGCGCCCGCCTGGGGCATTGGACGAAGAAGCGTTCACCGCCCACTGCATCCGCTGTCTGCGCTGTGCGGACGCCTGCCCAAACAACGCCATCATGCCCCTCGAAGGGGAAGGTGCGGGCAAGCTGCGCGGTTCGCCCGTCATCAAGGCGCGGCGTCAGGCTTGCATGCTCTGCAATCGCATCGAAGGGCCCGACCTGAAGTGCACCGCAGCCTGCCCCTCGGGCGCCCTGCAACCCATCGCCAACGAACCCGAGGCCATCCTCGAAGCCGTCGCCATGGGCACGGCGGTCATCGACAAGGACCTCTGCTACTCCTACAACGCCTGGACCTGCGGGGCCTGCTACCGCGCCTGCCCCTTCCCGGGTCGGGCCATGACCCTGGGCCTGTGGGAGAGACCCGAGGTGAACGCCGAGATCTGCATCGGGTGTGGGCTCTGCGAGCGGTCTTGCATCCGCTATCCCCAGGCCATCCGGGTGAGGCCAGCGTGAGTCACACCCGCCACGCTGTCCTCTCCTACGCGCGACGAGTGATGCAGCTCGGCGTCCTGGCGCTGTTGTTCTTCCTCGTCTCCACCAGCTTGTACGCCCACTACCACGCCGCCCGCGCGCTGGAGGACGTGGCGGAGCGGGAGGGCTGGCGCTGGCGCCTGATGGAGCTGCTCGACCGCTTCCTGGGAACGATGGAAGACCCAGCCGCCCTCCTCGACGGGTTCGGCGGAACCCTGTGGTCCATGCGGCTCGGGCCCCTGGACCTCACCGACCCCCTGGCCGCCGCCGAGGTGCTGTTCACGACCCGCGGGCTGCCGGCCACGCTCGCGCTGTCGGTCCTCGTACCCGTGGTCGGCACCCTGCTGCTGGGCAAGGTCTACTGCAGCTGGATCTGCCCGGGCTACCTGCTCCTGGAGCTGTCGGGGAAGCTGCGCAGGCTGCTGAGGCTGGCCGAGATCCGCCCGGCCACCGTGCGCTTCTCGATGCTCAACAAGTACCTGCTGCTGGGTGCGGGCTTGCTCTTGGGCGCCATGCTCGGGGCACCCTTCTTTTCGTTGGTCTACCCCCCAGCGGTGATCAGCCGGGTGGTCCACTCGCTGGTATTCGGGGTCTCCGCGGCCAGCGGCTTGGCCCTGCTGGGAGGCGTGGTCCTCTTCGAGCTGCTGGTCTCCCCACGCTGGTGGTGCCGCAGCCTCTGCCCTGGCGGAGCCCTGTACGGCCTGCTGGGCTGGGCCCGGCCCCTGCGCGTCACGCTGGCACCCCATCGCTGCGACGGATGTGGACTGTGCCAGCCGGCCTGCGAGATGGGCCTCGACCCCATGCGCCAGTCTCGGGGCTTGGAGTGCGACAACTGCGCTCGCTGCCTCGCCGTCTGTCCCCAGGTAGCGCTCGGCTGGAGCCTGGGGCTGCCCAAGACCGGGGCCGATGCCGAGGAGGCGACATGAAGGAGCTGTTCGGGCTGCCGCTGCTGCTCCTGGCGCTGCTGGTGCTGCTCGCCTGGCCCAACGGCGTGCAGGCGCACCACATCCTCGGCCTGCCTCACTACGCCTACAAGGACAACTATCCCCAGGTGCCCGTGCTCGAGTACCCCGCGCGCACCGGACCTTGGGACGTGCTGCTCACCAGCTACCCGGGGCGTCCCATCCCCGGAGAAGCGGCGAACCTGTCCTTCTACATCAAGGACGGGCAGACCGGGGCCATCTTCCCGCGTCCCGTCGAGATCCGCGTCCTCCAGAAGGGAAGCTTCGGCCGCAGCCAGGAGATCCTCGCCAGCACTCGAGTGGACGCCTTCGACCAGCTCTACAAGCTCACGGTCACCATGCCCGAAGACGGCGACTACGTCGTGGAGCTGTCCATGATGGTGGAGGGGCAGCTCGAGGTCATCCCCTTCCTGCTCGTGGCCGGGAATCCGTCCTCGCCATGGGGGATGCTCGCTGCGCTGCTCGGGGCCCTGGTGCTCTTCGTGGTGGTGATCCGGGCCATCAAGATCAAGCGCGCGCGCCGCGAGGCGGCCTGATGCGCATCGGCTTCCCCTACCTGCTCTTCGGCCTGATGCTGCTGGGCATGGTCTGGGCCAACGCGCGGGGCGGCGGCGACGACCAGGGCCACGCCGTCCACCGCCAGGAGCAGACCGAGGCTGGCGTCTACATCGATCCCATCTGCAAGATGGAGGTCAACCCGTCCTGGGGCATCTCCCACACGGTGGACGGGCAGACCTGGTACTTCTGCAGCGATCACTGCAAGCTGGACTTCGCCGAGAACCCGGCCGCGCGCTGCACGGTCTGCGGCAAGCCGGTGCCGGATGGCGAAGGGGTCACCGCCACCTACCTGGGCGACGAGCACACCCTCTGCTCCGAAGCCCACCGGCAGGAGTTCAAGGCCGACCCCGCCAGCTTCTACATGCACACCATGTGGGGCATCCCAGGCTGGCTCTACTACCTCTCCATCGCGCTGGTGCTGCTGGCTTCCTTCCTGATGTTCGAGCGCAAGGGCCGCGATCCCGCGACTGCGGTCTCGAGCCCACGCCTCGACCTGCTCCGCTGGGCCCCGCTGCGATGGGCCTTCCACTCCCGGCCCCTTCGATTCGCCGGACAGGCGCTGCTGGTGGCCTTCTTCCTGCTGATCATCGCCGCGGGCCTGTTCGGACACCAGAACCCCGCCCTCAACGTCGCCCCCCTGCTGACCTGGACCGTGTGGTGGGGCGGCCTGGTGGTGGTCATCATGTTCCTGGGCAAGGCCTGGTGCACAGTCTGCCCTTGGGACGCCCTGGCCGGCTGGCTCGAGCGGATGAGGTTCTGGCGCAAGACGGACAAGGGCCTGGGCCTGGGTCTACGCTGGCCCAAGAGAGCTCGAAACATCGTCCTCGCCACGGTGCTCTTCGTCGGCTTGACCTGGATCGAGCTGGGCTTCGGCGTCACCATGAAACCCCGCGCCACCGCGTGGCTGGGTATCGCCATGCTGGCCATGGCCATCGCCAGCGCGTTCGTCTTCGAACGCAAGAGCTTCTGCCGCTACGCCTGCCTGGTGGGCCGGGTGAGCGGCCTGTACGCCATGTTCTCGGGCATCGAGTACCGGGCCCGCGACGCCGGTACCTGCGAGGCTTGCCGGAGCAAGGAGTGCGTGAAGGGCAGCGCCACCGCCTACGCCTGCCCCACCTACGAGTACCCGGGCGGCATGAACCTGAACACCTACTGCATCCAGTGCAACGAGTGCCTGCAGGCCTGCCCCCACGACAACATGACGGTGAACCTACGACCCTGGGGCACCGACCTGGCGGTCGAAGGCAAGCCGCGCCGCGACGAGGCCTACCTGGCCCTGCTGATGCTGTCGATCACCGGCTTCCACGGGCTGACCATGACCCCGGTCTGGGCCGAACTCACCGGGTGGTTGGGGGGCGCGCTGCGGCTGGGCGACGTGCTGTCGTTCAGCGTGGGCATGGCCGCGCTGATGGTGGCGCCGCTGCTGGTCTACGCCGTGCTGGTCTGGATCTCCCATCGCCTCGCCGGTGGCGCCCAGGGCGGCTTCCACGACTACTTCGTGCGCTACGCCTACTGCGTCCTGCCCATCGCGCTGTTCTACCACCTGGCCCACAACCTCGAGCACCTGCTCATGGAAGGCCAGAAGGTGATCCCCCTGCTGTCCGATCCCCTGGGCAACGGCTGGAACCTGTTCCACACCGCCCAGCTCACCATCCCACCCCTGGTCTCCCTGGACGTGCTCTGGATCATGCAGGTGGTGCTGGTAGGCGTGGGCCACGTCTACAGCCTGTGGGTCGCCCGCAACATCGCTCGGCGCAGCTTCTCCAGCGGGGCACGGGCGCGTCTGGGCCAGTGGCCGCTGCTGGTGGGGATGATCCTCTTCTCGATCTTCAGCCTCTGGCTGCTCAAGCAGCCCATGGAGATGCGGGTGTCGGCCATGTAGCCGCGCGGCGAGCCCCTTATCGCAGGGCCGACCTGCGCCGAGAGGCTCCGTTCGGCTTTTCCACGGAACGCTACCTGCCACCCCGTGTCCAGGTGCACAGGGAACTCGGGTCGGGTCCGAGAGCCGAGGTGCCCGTGGTCCTGGCCACGTGATCACCGCCGCCAAGGCCCACACCGTACGCCATCACCGGGGTGGTGCAGGCGCCGCACAGCCGGGACCTCGCTGGCTCAGGTCGAAGACCCGCAGTTGGGACTCTTCCACCACGGGCGCACCGAAGCAGCGCTCGAGAGCCGCGGCCGCCTGCTGACGACGCCCCAGCAGCTCCGGATACAGCACGACCCACCGGAAGCCTCGATCGAGGAGAGCCTCGCGCCGCCCGTCGGGCAGGATGTTGCCCGAGGCGACGTGGTGCACCGCCATATAGGCCTGCTGCGCCTCCTTCCCCAGAGGATAATCCATCATCGCTCCCGTGATGGGATGGCCATGGTCCACCTGGCCGAGGACGTTTCGATACCTCCAATCCCAGAGCCGCAGAGGGGGCCCCGCCTGCAACGGAAGCTCCACCAGGGCGCCCGACTCCAGCTGCCGAAGCGCGCCGGAGCTGGGAGGGACGCCCTGGGGCAAGGGCCAGGCCAACGGGGCGGCCAGCAGCAAGTCTGCCAGCACCAGCGCGGCCAGGACCGGTCCCCGCCAACCCCGACCTTGGCTCGCCACCAGCGGCACGAGCAGCAGCGCCGCCACTGCGCCAGCCCGGTACCAGTGGGCCAGCCGCCCAAGGGGTGGGCACGCCCTGATCAGCAGGTTCGCGGGACCCAGCAAGGCCTCCCCACCCACGGTGAGCTCGCGACCGTGAAGGTAGAGCGCGGGGCCGAGGGACAGCAAGGAGAACGCCAGGGATCCAGCCAGCCACGGCCAGCGCTTCCGGTCTCGCACCACGGCGATCACGGCCACCACCAGCGCCACGATCCCCACGTAGGCAGTGTGGGAAACCTCCGCCTCCCCGCCGGTGAGAGGCAGCGGGAGCCAGGGATCGAGCAGATCCGCACCGTGCTGCAGCCCACCACGAAAGGCCGCAGGGCTCTCGAACGCTGGGGGGAGGCTCCCCCTGTTCACGCTACCGGGCATGCCCGGGTCCTGCACCCCGAGCATGGCCCAGGCCAGGGGCAGGCAGAGCAGCAACGCGCCTCCCCCCACGAGCACGGCGCGGCCGAGGGCCGGATGGCGGCGACGTGGAGCAGAAGGATCCGCTGACCAGCCCCGAGCGACGATCCAGAGGGCGACGGTCAGATCGAGCCCGGCGGCCCAAAACCCGTTGTAGGGCCCGCCGTGCCAGGCCATCGCCAGCGCCAGCGCAGCCAGCACTCCATCGCGGACACGGCCGGTGTCGAGGAAGCGCAGCAGCAAGGCCAGCTGCAGCAGCACCCATCCCGCGCAGAAGGACCCGGTGGTTCCCTCCGCGCTGGCGGCGAGCATCGGCGGCGCCGCCATGGCGAGAACGGCTCCCAGCCAAGCGGAGCCCCCGAGGCGACGGGCGAGCATCGCACCGGCCACCCCCGACACCAGCAGCCCACCCCAGAGCGCGGTGTTGTAGCCCGCAGCGGGGCCTGTCCAGGAGCCCAGCGCGAAGAAGGGCAGGTTCGCCGAGTCGAGCAGGGTCAGGAAGAAGCCGTCGGGGTAGCCGAGCAGGTCCGTGTGGCCGAGGTACGGCGAACCTTCCTGCAGCGCAGCCCATAGAGCCCATACGTGTCCGCTCGCATCACGCCCGGGTACCGTCAGCATGGCCTTGGACCAGACCCGTGGCAGCGGCCAGGCCACCAGCATCGGGGTGAGCAGCAGGGCCAGCAGCAAGGGGAGGTGTCGTCGCACGGAGCGGATTCTATACCAGTGGCCTACCCCGGCGCGCTCACCTGGAGCAGTGCCACCACTGGTGTGCATGATCCGCTTCTCCGTGTTCAGCCTCTGGCCGCTCGAGCAGCCCATGGAGATGCGCGTCTCGCGCTATGTAGCCACCGGACGAACCCGACCCGCTACTGCTCCTCGACCAGCGCCGAGGCCACCGCTTCTCCCAGCAATCGATGCCCTTCGATCGAGGGGTGGACCTGATCGTAGAACATGGCTCCCGTGGCCCCATGCTGCAAGAAGTACTCAGGGCCGTTCACGAAGGGAGCACCGTTTTTTTCGGCCACCGTGAACATGGCGGCCCGGTAGTCGCTGATGTAGGCAGGTACCTGATCAGGATCGAGATCGATGGGAGCTGGCAGGGCGACGAACACGGTGCGGGCGCCGAGACCAGTCGCCGTGGCTGCCAACCGATGCAGGTTGTTCATGTACTCGGCCAGGGTGGTGCGTGGGGACCTTCCCTCCCCCGGGGTGCCCACCCCGAGCTCCGGGTCCCACCAGCCGATGCGGCGAGGCGGGAGCCATGGCCCCAGCAGCCGCACCAGCGCCCGGTAGCTGGCGAGGGGGACGCGCTCCCGGGCGTCGGGGGCGTGAGCGGCATGGAAGAGATCGGACCATATGCAGGCCACGATAATCCAGTCAGGCCGTACCACCTCGCCGATGTCGTCCAGAACGAGCTGCGCCTGGGTCGAGGAGTAGCCAGGCAAGGCGGCGTTGAAATGCACCACGGGGCGACCGAGCGACTCCGACATGCCGTTGGCGGCCACGTTTCCGAAGATGGACGTCTCTCGAACACCGAAGCCATAGACCGTGGAGTCGCCGAGGCTGAGCAGGCGAAGCTCGTCCGGTGCCTTGTCGCCGCTTGGCTCACGTCCCCGCAATCCCAGGGAGTTGATCTTGATGAGCACGTTGCCGTGGTTGACCACGCTGCCCGGTACGAACCCCCAGCCGGCCCGGTGTTCTTCGACCATGGGGATGGCGTCGGGGGGCAACGCCGGCAGGGAGACCGCCCCGGGGACACAATCCTGCCGCTCCGCGCAGGCGTTGGGGATGGGTTCGGGCAGCACCTCGGCTGGCGCGGACCGGGACTCCAGCACCCGAGCCGCGATCTCCACGGCACCAAAGAACACGAACAGAAGGACGCCGGCGAACACCAGCTTGCGCCCAGCACCCAGGCTTCCGGAGTTGGCAGATCTCGCGCACATGGCTCTGCCTATTGCGCTGGCACATCGTTGTCGGCACCCTCCGGCGCACCCAACGACCAGGCCGACAGCTGCCCGTCCTGGTAGGCGGGTTGGCCGAGAACGCCGACCAACGACGCCTCGATTGCCTCCACGTCGCAACGAAGTTCCTCGTCGGAGCTGGTCTGGAGGGCACGGTAGGCCTCGGGATAGAGCACCAACCAGGCGAAGCCTTGCTCTCGCGCCAGCCGAAGGGCGCCGGGGGTGAAGATCCGGGGCGCGGCGCTGGCAGGTCGAACCGCGGGGGCGCGGGAGTTGACGGGCACGCTGCCTTCCGCGCGCACGCAGCCGTAGCCCCACAGGTCGAGCACGAGACCAGGAGCAAAGCAGCCCTTGCGGGGCGTCTGACCAGCGGTGAGCGCCCCGAAGTCATCGGCGTGGGCGTCCGCCCGCGGACGACCATGGACCAGCTGCTGCGGGGAAGCGCCGTGACCGAGACCGAGGGGAAGCTCGATGATGGCCCCCCCGGGCTGGCCCGCCAGCTCGACGAAGAAGGGGCTGGGTTGGTACTCGGCCAGCCGGCTGAATCCGGGCACGGGCTCGAGCAGCTGTGCGAGCTTGGGGCCGCACACCAGGAGAGGCACGAGCACCGAAGCCACGATCAGCAGAAGGCGACGTCGGAGGGGGGACCCGCCGAGCCCGCGAAGCCGCGCAGGCATCCAACCCGGAGCGCCGTCGTGCGCCCAGCCCTGGACCAAGTAGAGAATCCGGTCCATCCCCAACACGAGCAGCAGAAGCGTGACGAACAGGAAGTGGGGAAAGAGCCGGAGCGGCTTGATGAAGCCCACCCAGTCCTGCAGCGGATCCACCAACTCGAACAAGGGCAGCTGCAAGGCCTGACCATCGCGCACCACGAACTCGAACGGCACGTTGGTGCCCCAGCAGGCCCAAGGTCCCAGGCAGACCAGGTAGAGCAGGACGCAGCCCGCGAGCCAGCCCAGTCCGCGCCAGCCAGCCGCCACCCCCATACCCAGCGTGAGCAGGAGGAAGATCCATGCCGAGCTGCGAGGCGTGCCGCGGTGGGTGCGGACCGTGCCCCACAGAGGGAAGTCCACCGGCAGGGAGACCACCTGGATGTCCCGCCGCATCCGTTCCAGATCCTCGGCCTCCAGAGCGGGAGCCTCGTCGTCATCCCCTTCCCGCGCCAGCCGATGTTCGACCTGGACCCTGACGAAGCTCCAGACCGCCGGGCTCCATGGGGCCTGACCCTGGCGAGGGAGCGTCGCGATCTCGTGACGGTCGGGTAGGGGCAGGCGGCCCTGCAGATAGCCCACTTGGTAGAAGTAGGGCCCTACGAGGAACAGGCCTACAACCACCACTCCCAGCCCAGCGAGAAGGGGCCGGCTGCGTCGTACGCCCGGTGCGGGCACCAACACCGCGCCTGCGGCCATCATGGCCCCGACCAGCACGCACCCGACGGCGAAGAAGGCGTGGTAGTGCACCGCAAGCGCCCCCGCCGCACCGGCCAGGACCGCCCAGACCACCGCGCCCGCTCCACGCCTCCGAAGCACACGGGCCCAGGCCCCCAGAAAGAGCGGCACCACCAGGGACACCGCCGTGCTGGTGCGCCCCAGGCTGATCTCCTCGAAGGCGTAGACGTTGAAACCGTAGACGACGGCGACCAAGGCAGCGAGCCAGCTGCGCCGCGTCCAGGCGCGCAAGGCAAAGAACGCAGCCAGCGTGTTGAACACCGGAACCAGCAGCGTGAACAGGTTGTAGGACGAGGGAAACTCGAACCAACGGAACAGCGGGACCGCCATCAACGCGTCTACCCAGTTGGGAAAGCTGGACCCCAGCTCCTGACCGCCGGGCGCACAGACGATGTCCGGGCGGATGATCGGAACCCCCCGAGCCAGGGCCTGCTCGACCCACGCATAGAACCAAACCGTGCCGTGCCAGTCCCGGGGAGTGATCTCGTAGAAGTCGGGGGCCACCAAGCCGCCGTGGTTCAACACCAGATCCCATCCGACCAGGAGCATGGCCCCCAGGGCCAGGACGAGAGGCAGCAAAACGTCGAGCAGCACGCGGTGGTACCAACGCTCTGGCCCATCGACCAAGCCCGCACCGGGACGGAGGGCGCGAGGAGGGCTGGGGGAGGTGGACGGACTGCTCACGGGACGAGCCTATGCAGCCCCCACGGGCCTTGCACGTGCATGAACCGGGGACCCCAGAAAGTCCTGGCGACTCGCGCCAGTTGCGCTAGGCTGTGCCAAATCCGTTCCATCCCGAGGAGACGAACCATGCGCCGCATCCTGCCCCTCACCCTGCTTGCAACATTCCTGCACCTGTCGATCGCCTGCGACAACGACGACACCGCCCTTCCCGAAGGCGACACCGACACCGACACCGACGCCGACACCGACTCAGACACCGACGCAGACACCGACACCGACGCAGACACCGATCCCCTCACCGCCCTGCTGGGCTTCAGCGGCGTGTCCGTGGCGGGCTACGATGGCATCGACGGCACCGAGGATTGGTACTTCGTCGCTGACGAAGGCTCGGGCGACGACATCTGCCGCATCCAGTACGAGATCCACGACAAGGCGCCCCTGGACGACTGCCCTGGTAGCGCCCACAGCCCGTGCATCTGGGCTTGGGAGGTCGAGGTCACGGTGGCCACCATCGTCTCCGACGCCGACATCGGCTGCGAAGCCACCCTGGGGTACAGCGCCGACACCATCGGCGACCTCAACAACACCACCTTCGGAATCGGCTTCAACCCCGACTACTACGGTCACGCCCAGGTCATGCTCCGCGAAATGGGCCAGGGCTGGTTTGTCGCGAGCTTCGCCAGCTGGGACGAAGGCAGCGGCGACTTCACCTACATGTGGGACCAGGGGTACGTGGAATACTAGCTCCATGTCCGACGACCTGCGCACAGCGCTGCACACCGACTTCAACGTCGAGGTCCGGGACATCCGGGGCACGCCGCGCCAGGCCGACGTAGAGCGCCTGGACGACCTGTTGAGCTGGCTGGACCTGATCCCCCTGGGCGATGACTGGCAGCTCATCGACCTCGAGCGAGCCAGGGTGCTGCTGGACGACGTGCTCGGCGAAGACCTCACGGGGGGCTTCCGCGTCCGCCATCACCTGCCCCCCCAGCGCATCCTCGAGCGCTTCCTGGGCAGCTTCGACATGGACGAGGCTCGCTTCTACACCAACGTGAAGACCTGGCGCGACGACGACGCCTCCACCTGGACCCCCTTCACCAAGGGAGGCCTCTGTGTCTGCGTGGCCTGCTGCGACGGCCAACAGGTGGGCATGCTCTGGACCGACCAGTAGCGGCGCGAGCTACCCTCGCCTGCCACGGCCCGCCGCGGCGACCCGCGTCAAGCGCTCGTTCATCCTCCGCTCGTCCCGCGGGAAGGTCCGCACGACGCCAAAGAGCAAGGCTCCAGCAATCAGCCAGAAGCAGGTCGCGAGGTTGAGCGCCACCAGCCGCCCCTGCCAGGCGATCAGACCGCTGACCACCACCGGACCCAGGCCCATGCCGAGGTCGTTGCTCAGCGCGTAGACCGAGATGACCGACCCCCGCACCTCGGGGGGGTTGGCGTCCAACAACACCGCCCGGATGTTGGGACCCGTCACCGCGATGAACAAACCGGTGGCCAGGGAGAACAACACGGGCAGCAGCAGCGCGGGATGATCCACGCCGACCTGGGATGGGTAGTTCACCATCAGCAGGGTGGGTACCACACCCACGGTGGTGGTCACGGCACAGAGCAGGGGCAGGTAGCGGGGTCGGATGCGATACAGCCGCGCGCCCACGAAGCCGCCGATCAAGCCGCCAACGAGGGCCGTGAGCCCCGACGCCATGACCACGATGGTGCCCAACTGCACGCCAAAGCCCTTGTCCTGGGCGTAGAAGTCCGTCATGAAGACGAAGAACACACCCCAAGGCACCGTGCCCAGCAGAGCCTGGGCGAAGACCAGCAGATTGGTGGGGACCGAGAAGATCTCCCGATAGCGCGTCCAGTCGATGCGACCGGTGTAGGCCTGGCCCGACCGAACCATCTCCACGAGGGCTTCCTCGCTGCGGCCACGATCGGGCTCCCTCGCCACCCACCAAAACACCACCGCCAACACCAGGTTGGGCAGCGCCACCAGGATGAACGGCAGCCGCCAGCCGTAGACCGGACCCACCATGCCCGCCAGGAACTGGCCACCGCCCATGCCCAAGCCCATGGAGAAGCCCAGGGCCGCGCACGCCGCGGGCCGCGTCTTGGCCGAAAACCAGTCGGCGATCATCGAGAAAGCCAGGGGCAAGGCTCCCCCCAGGCCAATTCCCGTGAGCGCCCGGCACCAGAAGAGCTGCTGGTAGGTCTCGACGAAGCCCGTGAGCAGGCAGGGGATCTCCCCGATCAGCAGCACGGCCACAAACAACGCCTTGCGTGGCAACAAGTCCGTGAACCAGCCGATAGCGACCGTGATCGTGCCACCCAGAAGCCAGTAGGCAAGAGCGATCTGCCCCCCCAGCTTGACGTCCCGCTCGAGGGGGCTCAGGCCGAGATCCTCGGCGATGGCGCTCAGGTTGGGCGCCATGAGGTTCTGGTCCGCGTACAGGAACACGCAAGCCAAGGCGAGCAACACGAGCGCCGGCATTTCGGCGCGAGCGGGGAAAGCGGAGGGGCGCTCCATGGTGAGGGCAGTAACTCCGGCCTCCCCCGACCGGAAGCGCCACACGCCCCCCAGGCGCTCGCAACCCCCTACCCTTGCGCCACGGGCGACATCACGGCCGCGCTGCTGCTCGCCGCCGCGGCTAGAACGGGTACCAGAGGTGACTGGCTGGGTAGGCGTATCCGCTGCCGTTCAGCTCCACGACGTAGGTCCTCGTGAAGTCGTAGGTGTCGGCCTCGGTCCACCAAGTGTCGTAAGGATCGCGGGTGTCCCAGCTGCCGCTAGCGGTGGATCGAGCGGAAGAGGTGACCGTGCCTCCGTACCAGATCCGCTGGGACACCCAGAATCCACCCACGACGCAAGGTGAGCTATCAACGAACCCCGCGCTGCCGACACGAGGCGACATCCTCACTCCGGCGGCCAGCGAGCACGAGGGCGAAGACCAAGGCGAGCAGAGCCCCGCCCCATGCTCCACCACCACTCGCGCACCCACCGCAGTCGTCCTTGCCGTCCCCATCTCCCGTGTCGTCGGGCGGGGAGTCCTCGCCGTCGGTGTCGTCCGTGGGAGGTGAGTCCTGGGGCTCGCTGGTATCGCCGCTGTCGCCCGGCTGGCAGTCCTCGTCCTCGGCATCCACGAGCCCGTCACAGTCGTCGTCCAGGTCGTTCTCGCAGTCCTCGGTGGTGCCCATGCCCACGCTGGCGTCCAGGTCGTCACAATCACCCTCGCAGAGACCCCATCCGTCGCCGTCTTCGTCGATGTCACCGGGGTTTTCGCTGCCCGGGGTGCCGTAGTCGCCGCTGCCGGCGCCACCGTAGTCGTAGGCTTCGTCCGCTGGGATGGCGCTCCATACCGCTGGGTCGTCGTTGGCATCGACATCGGTCGCGTCGGGGCAGAGGTAGCTGGAACGACCCGGTTCGCTGCACCACGGCGTCACGTTGGAGTAGTACACCGCATCCATCACCTCTTCGCCGTATACGATCTGGATGTCGTCGTCGTCGTAGGAACGCAGGGGGAAGAGGTTGTAGGGGTAGACGTAGTCGGGCTCGGGCAGGTTGCCGTTGAGCGCAGCATCGCTCTCCACCGCGAAGAGAAGGTGATCACCCGGCGCCACCACCAGGTCCTCTTCGATGGTGAAGCCGTCGCCGTACTCGTCGCCGATCTCCCATCCCAGGAGGTTGAGATCGATCTCCCCCACGTTCTGGATCTCGAACCACTCACCCAGCGACTGTTCCACGGCGGAGGGCTCGTCCAGAAACTCGGTGATGACCAGCGCCCCCGCCGTGACCCAGTCCTCGTCGGCCACGCCGTCGCAGTCGTTGTCGATCAGATCCTGCACCTCGGGATTCTCGGGGAAACGGTTCGCGTCCGCGTCGTCGCAGTCGCCGTCGCAGACATCGGAGCCGTCCCCGTCGTCGTCGTGGCAGCACAGGCTCTCGGGGTTGGGCTCGCCCGGGGTGCCGTAGTCTCCCACTCCCAGGCCACCGTAGTCGTAGTCGGCCTCGAAGGGCGTGGCGCACCACGGCAGGAAGTCGTCGTTCGAGGTGGCGTCCTGGCGGCTGGGATCCAGGAACATCGAGCCACCCTCGGTCACGATCCAGGGATTGGGGTCATAGGACAGCTCATCGATGACCGTCGAGCCCATGCCGATCACCAGGTCGTCGCCGGTGTTGTTCAGGTGCATCGTGTCCCAGTCGAACACCCAGTCCACATCCGGCAGGTTTCCGTTGCGCAGCGGGTCCGGATGGGCGGCGAACAGCCCATACTCACCAGCCTCGAGGAGCACGTGCTCGTCCACCTGCACGCTGCCACTGCTGTCGCTGATGGTCCAACCGAACAGATCCACCGTGCGGGAGGAGGCGTTGTACAGCTCGAACCACTCGCCGTCCTCGTCATCGGTGACAAACGGGTAGGGCATCATCTCGTTGATGACCACGTCTCCCACGGCCACGTAGTCTTCGTCCACCAGGCCGTCGCAGTCGTTGTCCACCCCGTCGTCCTCTTCCGTAGCGAAGGGCCCGACGTCCGGATCGCCCTCGAGGCAGTCGCCGTCGCAGTCGCCAGCACCGTCACCGTCGGTGTCCTCGCACTCGACGTCGAAGAGAATGGCCAGACCGTCGGACAGCGCCTCCTCGGACTCGCAGGCATACTCGAGACCCACCTTCTGGTCCTGCTGGATCCCCACCGTGGCCGAGGCTCCGTTGGCGTACTCGTCGTCGCCATCGATGCTGGCGTACTGGAACAGGATCTGGCTACCGCTCTCGAGCAGGATGGCCTGGAAGGTGTAGAAGCTTCTGCTGCCGTAGTGGGGCACGGCCTCGTACTGGATGACCAGCTGGCGTTCGGGGGCGGTGCCCAGCACCTCCCAAAACACACCTCCCAGCTTGGTCTCCTCTGCGTTCAGATCGTCCCACATGGGCAGGGCCAGGGCGTCATCGCCGTCGCTGTTGTTGTCTGGGAGACAGCCGTTGCGGTTGTTGATGCGGGTGCTCGATCCGAACAACAGGGCGCCATCTCCCACCGTGACTTCGGCGTACGCGGTCCCGTAGAAGTAGAAGTTGAACGGCAGGCTGATGGTGACTTCGCCATCGTCGTCGATCTTCGTGTCGGTCCCCGTGCCCGAGATGTCGGTCCAAGCGTAGGTGGGACCATCGCTTTCTTCGGAGTCGATGTAGGTGTAGCCGAAGCCGTCCGGCCCGCCGGTGGCAGCCATGACGGGGGGAGCAGCGAAGGCCGCGAGCAAGAACGGCAGCGCGCGCGTCACGTTGTTGACCTCCCTACTCATCCGCAGGACCTTGGTTGAGGGCGTAGAGATCGTGGATGTAGGTGAAGTGCCCCAGCAGGTGGGTGCCGGGGGTGAGGGGCCACTCCAGCTCCCAGGCGGTCTGGCGGTCCGGCGTGATCTCCCGGAGGGCGCCATCGGTGCCGTAGGTGATGAAGGTGTTGCCGTTTTCGAGGCGCCAGGCCTCGCCGCCGTAGCTGGCGTAGTCCATGACCTCGTCGCCGTAGTCCCAGATGACCATCATCGTTTCGCTCTCGGTGTCGACCTGGTACTCGCGAGCGTACTGCACCCCCGACTGCCCCACGGCGTGGGTGGAGGCGATGACGGTGCCATCGGGGGAGTAGTTGGGGTAGTGCTGGTAGTCCACCACCGCAGTGGGCGGTTCCGTGGCCCAGCCGCCGTCGGCCTGGCCGAAGTGCCGCACGACCTCGCCGGTCTCGTAGTCGATCTCGACCACGGTGTCGTTGCTGTACTGGGACCAGAACACGGTGCCCTGGGCCTCGTTGAAGACCACCGAGTTGACCGAGCACTCGCTGCTACTGTACCCCATCTGCTGCGCGTAGTCGTCGCAACACCAGATCTGTCGCTCGGTGCCGTCGGGGTACAGCTCCACCAGGTAGTCGTCGCGACCTTCGGAGTTGTAGAGGATGGAGCCACCGGGGATCTCGTCGAACGAAAACCCCATGGTGAGCAGCTCGAGGTGCTCGCCGTAGCTCATGTCCAGGGTCATGCTGTCGATGATGGGCTCGATGCCCGCACCAAAGACGTAGTGGGTGGTGCCCTCGATCAGGACGTGCGTGCCATCGGCGGAGACCTGGGAGAAGAGGTTCAGGCGGCTGTCGGGCACCTCGTAGTACCAGACGATGCGCCCCTGCCGATCCATGAT